>JAEEGL014321127.1_pt1 | contig 28171 bp, 16 predicted proteins | sample 9134231 | NCBI WGS metagenome assembly JAEEGL01 (sample SAMN16246548, study PRJNA631951) | gut metagenome | biome: gut microbiome; feature: rumen; material: fiber-attached | host: Bos | place: Iran: Karaj | collected 2018-10
TAACGAAATTGTTACGCCTGAAGCCATACAGGCTGGCTGGGGACAGTCTCGTTTCGACAGAGGAGAATTTACTCCTGGCGAAGACTTGGAGAACAAGCGGGCTCTCGAGCAATCTGGTTTCAGTAAAATCTTGAATGGCACAATGAAAGGCGGTGTGTTCGCCTTAACTACTGCCGCCGAAACTACAGCAGGTATTGTAAATGGCTTGTTCTCCGGTCTTGGTGAACTTGGGCGACAGATTGCAACCGGAGATGAGATTAGTGTGAACACAGCTGTCGGTCGCGGCGTCGATAACTGGACGGCTCGTACTATGGCTGATATCCAAAAACTCAGCGAAGAATGGTTTCCGAATTACAGAACTGAAGAGGAACGCTCTTCTGAGTATCAGAGTCAGTGGCTTCGTCATATCTTTTCTCCCAACTTTATTGGAGATTCCTTCCTGAAAAATCTTGGTTTTACTGTTGGTGCTATTGCTGGCGGTGCTGCGTGGTCGAAGGTGTTGAATGCAGGATTGAAATCTCTGACTGCCGGAAAGATGCTGAAGGGCGTTACCGCTGCTGCATCTGGAGACAACGAGGCAAAAAGTCTTCTTGAAGGTGTTGCAAAAGCTGTTGGTGGAGTAGGAGATGTATCTGTTATCGCTGATGATGCTGCTATCGCGAAAACTTTTGGTCAGGCTGCAAAAGGCCTTAATAAGCTTACTACGAAGCACGAACTCTTCGGAGGAATCATCGCCGCTATGGGTGAGGGTACGATGGAAGGCGTAATGGCTCGTAATGAGTTTATGGATGACTGGAACGCACGGTTGAAAAACGAGTACTCGAATGCTTATGAGAACTTGGAGCAAACAATAATTGAAGAAGAAAAGGCAAAAGCTAATTCTTTGCTTGTACGTGCGATTCCCCAGTTCGATGAAAATGGAGATGCCACAGAGCCTCGCTATGAACTAAATGACAGGGGTCTGGAGTTTCTTGGTGAAAGGCAAAGAGAGCTTGCCGCTGACTATGCCAAGAAGCGTCAGTGGGCGGAGAATCAAGGTGACAGACTTGCTGCTACTACTTTCTTCTGGAATCTTCCCATCCTGACCGTTTCGAATACGATGCAGTTTGGCCGTATGCTTTCAGGTGGCTTTAAGACGGCGCGTAGCAATATCGCGAAAGTTGCCGGTGAGGTTACAAGGGAAGCCGGTAAACTGTCAGCCGATTATGCTGGTCGTACCGCTAATCGAGGACTTCGTGTTGCTGCCCGCTCTCTTCGTAATGGCGCTGCTGAAGCTGCGGAAGAAATGGCCCAGGGATTCATCTCGAGCGGTGCGAATAAAGTTGCCGATGCACGTATGACCTCATTCAATGATGATGGCTATGACCGTAGGGTTCTTTCTGGTGTTGGTGATTGGTTCTCAACAATGTTGGAAGGCGGTGGAGAATACCTTGGAGATTGGAAGAACTGGCAGGAAGGCTTTATGGGTTTGGCTACCGGTCTTCTCGGTATTCCCGGTAAACGTTGGAATGGTGGTGTGGTTGGTGCGGCACAGGAGGTTCGCGAAGAAGACAGGATGTCTCAAGATGCCGCGGAAAAACTAAATGCAAGAGTGAATGATCCGAAATTCCAGGAAGCGTGGCGGGGATATGTGCGGCATAACAAGTACGATGCTCAGATGGAGGAGGCGGCAAAGAATGACGACCATTATGTTTGGTCTACCGCAAATGACAAGCAGAAAATCAGCGACATTATGATGTTCGCTAATGCCGGGCGTCTTCAGGATTTGTACGATATCGTCGACAACTACGCTAATATGACGGATGCTCAGGCGGAAGAGAAGGGCGTTACCGAACAGGCTACTACACAGCAGAATCAGACTCAGGTTCAGAATAATCCGGCAGAGACTATTGAAAAGGTTCGTGAGCAGGCGAAAGATATCAAAGATACTATCCAGATGTATAGCGATATGTATGACGCTATGACTACGCTTTCTCCGATAGGTACGTCTGATAAACAGATTCAGGAAATGATTGCTACCTCTATGAATATCAAGTCGATGGAGAAGCGTTTCCTGACGCTGTTCGATGAGGTGGTGAAAGGGCTTGAACCGTATGTTGTCCCGTTGTCCAGTATTGGGAAAGATGGGGAGGAGATTACTGACGAAGCAAAAACACTTGCTCGGGCGAAGGATATATATTCCACTCTGTCGAAAATCATAACTGATACTGGGAATGGAATAAACTACGAAACGGTTCAGGATTATTTTGATTCCATTGCACTGATGGCAACTCTTGACGATATGGTAGAATCTTCCGGTGATCCAACCTTCAAGCAGAGGTTTGACGATATGAAGAAGATAGCTAACGATCGGAGGGCTTTCCTCAGAAAACTGGTTACTCTTCAAAATCTTGAACCTGGAGAGTATGACAAAAAAGTTCAAACTCCTGAGAAAGTTGCTACCGACGTTCAAAAGGAGAATGCCAAGAAAGCGGTAAACGGACTTGGTAATTTCAAGGATATTCGTAGAAAATATATGGAGCTGGGTACTGAGCAGAATGGACAGCAATCCCAGCAAAACTTCCTTGATAGTATAGCTCCGTTAGAGAAAGAGAATCTTGCGGTAAAAGAGTTTCTTACTTTTAAAAAGCGATATGATGCATTCAAGGCTTATGTCGATAAAGGAATAGCAGTCAAACAGCCTGAAGGGGCAATGCCCGTAAACAAGCAGATGATTGATTCTGTGATGGAAGATATATTTTACAGAACAACTTCTGCTGACGACCTTGCACAGCTACCCCCGGCTGCATTCCGCGTGGAGAGCGGTTTTCTGGATGACCAGTCCTTGTGGATAACTGTGCCCGGGCTTCCTCCGATGAGACCGTCTGCGGCAACATACGACGCGGTGAAAGATGCGCTCCGGAATGCAATGCGGAGTTTTATGGCGCTTGAGACTTCTACCGCCAGTAGAAATACCGGTAGCGCAAAACCGGTTGATGATACTCCGCCCGCAGGGACGCAGGACAGTACACCGGTTGGATATGATGCTGCTCAACCCGGAAGCAATGTGCAGGATACCACACCTGCTGCTGTACAAGGAAGTTCCCAGCAGCCGACTCAATCTACAGAAACTCCGGTTGCAGTAGAAACTCCTGCTGAATCAACAACCCCTCTTCCAACTGATGTCGCTACTGTTGCTTCTACAGAATCCGCTGCTCAGGAGCAGGGGGTGGAGCAAAACGCGGATACCTCTTCTGCAGAAAGTGCTGCCGCAGAATCCGCTCCTGTAGCATTGGATAAACCCGCTGATACTCGCATCGACTATGCGATGGAAGCAGAAGAGGATTATGTTCCTCGTGAGGTTAAAGAAGACGTAGGAAAAGAAAACGGGCTAGGCAGGGAGAAGTATCTATTCTATCGCACTTCTGTGCCGGAGATTGCTACAGGAGAAGCCAGAAAAGCGCGACGTGCTATTGAGATGCGAAGCCGCGACTTGCGGAGAGAGGCAGACCTGTCTGACTTCATCGAGCATTTGCAGCATAATGTGGAGAGTGCTCGGGAAAATGTAAATAATGCTGCAAATAAGGCAGAAAAGGATGCAGCAGAAAAAGAATTGGATCTTGCCAATAAAGCACTTGAAGGCTGGAAGGATATTTGGCTTGCCTTGAAAGACAGAGGTGCATTTGATGAAGCGGCAATCGGCGTCCAGACCGGTGATGAGGTTGAGTTTATTATTGATCCCTCTTTTCCTCCATACAAAGGTAAACTGCAGGTTTTGCTTCGTAACAAGAGAACTGGAAAAGTATATTCCGTATTGTCCAATCAGGTAAGCGACTATTATGGTCTTCGTGATTTGCATAAAGCAATCGATGATGAGTATGCTGCATCTAACATTGGCCCGAATGATGTCTTCGTGTTTTCAAAGACATCGAGGGTATTCGCCAAGCCTTCTGGATATATCGACTATGCATTTGATGATGCACCGCGAGATATACGGGAGATACCCGGATATGACTTAGTGAAAGACAGTCCTATTTTGTATATATCCCGTAATGGTACGCCTACAATTATCCGTGGCGATAAGTCTACCCCTATTCCGGAGCAGTACAGTGATCCCGTAAAGAATGTCCGTGCATATCGTCAGGAGGCGATGTATCTGCTTGTTCCGATGAATAAGAACTTCTCTATTCCAGTCGGTATCACTACTGCAAGATTCTCTGCCGCGAATAAGGATGCGGATAATCCTGTAATAAAAGATATCCGCAGTCAAATTGGCAAGATTGCGAATACTGTAAAAAATGCTGGTGATGACTTAATTGTCGAGAACGAAAGGCTTGCTGCAAGGGCCAAAGGCCTTTCGTTGGTTATGGATATTCACGATATCGACTTTAGGGTAGAAAGCAGAGAAGGGGTTACGGTTCTAAGTGTTGTTACAAACAAACCCAGCGAGAGTGCTGTTGGTGATCCTCCGGTGTATTTTGTGCAGGGCGAAATTACGGAGGATGCCTTGACTGATTTTCTTGCATCACAGAACAAACATATTCGCCCGGAGGTAGAGGATGGTAAGCTTAAACATCTGTCATATTATATCTCTGACGGACTTCTCGAGTCGAACGCAAGGAAACTTATTCCAAAAGGAGTAGATGTATATATTTATCCTTGGGTCGGAGATCGCTTTTCCCCTGCATCTACTAATCAGATGGCTATTGACAGCGCTATTTCTTCTGCTGAATCTCCAATGCCTGCAGCGGTAACCACAGGAGATGAATATGAAGCGGTAGATCCCAATGACGAGGTAACAACGATAACGTCAATAGAAAACAATGTTCCAATAGAACCGCAGGAAGATATACCAGCCGAAGATGCAGAAGAAGACAAACCTATATTTTGGGATTCTTTGGATGGCGGCGTGCAGGCGGAACTGGGAAAACAAGGTTATACAAAAGAATTCTTCGATACGCTGAGCGAAGAGATGAAGAAACGGTTGATTTCTTGTCTTAATGTGGGCTAGACTTCCTTGGCCCAAACAGTAAGGCTAGGATTATACAGACCGCAGCTACGATGAGCCATTTCCATCCACCTATTGACAAGAAAGCCGCTACACCTATCGTGGTTTCATAAAGTACGATACCTATAAGGGCGATGATAAGAAAGGCACCAATTGCACATCCAACTGTAAATTGCGTGTCTTTCTTGTTTTCGTTTTCTTCCATAGTCAGCAATTTTTAACAAAGATATATTTTTCTATTAAAAGTAACGTCATTAGACGCTATAAACGATTTAGTTGTCTCCAGAAAGCCGGATTCTCTTTTACATATATTTGCTTATTAAATATCAGTTTCTATGACCGGTGGTGTAATTTGTCCAAACACGAATATCATTACGAAAGACCCCCGCTTCGAGGGTGTGAAGGACGCCTATAAACATAAACATTATCCTGACGGTTTTCTTGCTAATGCGCTTATTGATTGTCGCACGCGCTATGAGAAGGACGACAATTGGTTCCCGACGGAAGGAAAGGACAAGGCTTTGTTTACTTATTATATAAACAATATTGCCCTAAACCCATTTGATAAACCTGCACCCCACAAGCCTACAGGTGACAGTCTGCAGACAATCTACTCTACGCTGTATGATGTGTTTACTCCGGAACAGTTGGATGATCGTCTTGACGATCTCGCACATAAATTCCGCGCAGAGGTAGACAAACTTGAAAATGCAGACACCGCAAACAGGTCGCGTCAAGAGCTCATAGAGTTGCAGGGCGATGGAAAAAACAATGGATATGTTGTAATCATTAACCGTGTTTTTGACAAGTACGAAAAGAACTACGACTACAACAGAATGCTGGATAAGTGGAAAGCGGATAATCTTGCTGCCACATCTGAACAAATCGCTCGTAAGGAGAAGTTCTTCCGTTATGTTGCAGATCAGTACGCGCTTGTCTTGGAACATAGGAACCGCCTTGCTGCTCTTGTTGCTCCGCGTATTGGTGAGTCAGAGGGCTTCCGTGTTGATATTCAGGGTTTTGAGATTTCTATGGTTACAGAAGATGAAGCAGAAGACTCTGAAAATACAAACACTGACAATGGGGAGGATAGAACTGAAGGATCCAAGGGCGATCGCTATGGTGATTTTCGTACCGTAAAACTTATCAATACACTTAGCTCTCGTGCAAGAAGATTACTCAGTAATATAGTTCGTATTGATAAAAACGGGAAACCTGTATACAGCGACGTTGGCGCAAAGAAATATGTCGATGTGCGTCAGGCTATTATGTCTTTGCAAAAAGCCTTGGTAAACTCGACGCCGGATACTATGATTTCTGACCTTGAGGATGCTTCTGAGTATTATCCGTGGATGCGTGAACTTGTTCGTATGCTAAACGAAGATACGGATCTGAGAACAACTATCTACTGTGCATCAAAGAAGGCGGAGAGCCTGTATCTTTATACTGATACAGACAGGGGTTCTTTACAGGTAAAACTTGCAAACAGCCGCTCTCGCGGAAACGCTATGATGCAGGAGGCGGGTAACAATCTTCGTGGCGGATTCGTTCAGGACGAAAATTATAGTATTTATACTGGATATGGTTCTCTCGTTTCTGCAAGCAGGCTTTCAGATATCCGTGCCCGGTTTAGCGATGTAGCAAAGAAGGTAAAAGATTTTACTTCTACTATTCGTCTTATTGACGGGGAAGGCGTTATGCGAGAGAAGGTAATCGACGCTGAAATAGAACGATTGAAAAAAGAATACGGCGATGGCGATTACAGCTATTTGAAGCTCTCTGCGAAGGAGGCGATGCGACAGGTTCTTATACACAACCCTGACATTGTATCTGAAATTACCGGCTTTGCACGTGGCCTTGGCTTTACGCTTCGGGAAAAGGACATCATCGAAATGGCTGTTCAGCCGATTAGCAGGCGGAACTGGAAGTATCTGAATAGCGGAGGTCGTTCGCAACTTGGTCATAACAGGTTGTTTCAGCTTGTGAACGAAATCGAGTCAATGCATACCAGTGCAGAAAAAGCCATAAAGAATACGCCTACCGGTCAGTACCTGTATAATGTAGACTCCGAAGGGTATCGCAAGATTAACAGCTTGATTGCCTTGTCTCAGTATATGGATGTCGAGCCTCGTACTCTTGTCGAGGATAAAGCCGTATCTGCATATAATAATGTAAATCCTCTTCATCAGATATTCGATCTTCTTGGAAACCGCTCCGGTAAAGATGAGGATGCATATCAGAAAGAACTTGAAGATGAATTCCTGCGGTACGAGGGTTATGCCATTGGTTCCGGTGAGCATCGTCAGGTATATGGATGGTTAAAGCGGTTGCGCGAAGACCCAACATCCCGAGATGCGCTTCGTGTCTACGACGGAACTTCTATCTTCCATAAGGATTACTCGAGAATGTCTCGTCAGCAGAAGCTGCTGAACCAGATGGCAATGTTCTTTAATGGGCATTCTGCCATACGCCACGACGGTTATGGGCTTTATGAGTATCCGATTCAAAGTGATTATTCTACTGCATATAACTTTATATCAGCACCGATTCTCCGTTCCGAGAAATCAGTATTTGATATGAAAGAGGGAGAAACGTCTGATTTGATTGAGGCGCTTGTTGACGAGGTTCTGCTGGAAAATGACAGAATTTCTGCGATTGAACGTCGTGCTTGCAGACAGATTTACGGTGACGATGGGAAGCTTGTGGATAATCCTGATTATGACCCTAACCGTGCCCGTCTTACGGTCTACGAAAAACAGGGAATGAAATTCCAGATCTTTCCTGCATTCAATGAAAATAAACTCCGTTCTGCCATTCGCGGTCTTTCTTCTGAGGCGACGAGAAATTATATACGGGAAGCCGTCAAGGAACAACTTAGAGATATTGTAACCAGAGACTTTGCTACTATAGAAAAAAGCGGAGTCTTGTCCCACAAGTATATTCGCAATCTGGATATCAAGGGTGTTTCTTTGTTTGTCGAGAATGGAAAAGTTGACGGTCTGAAGGCGGCTGGAAGGCTTGCGCTTGAAAATTATTTTCTCAATACATATTACGCGCGTCAGCAGATGACGAAACTTGTTGTCGGTGGGACGGAACAGTTCAATGGCCTTATTGACTTTGAGAAGCGTAATATGTTCAGTCACGCTACTCATACGTCTCTGTTTACAAAAGCGACTTGGAAAGGAAAGCCGGTTGGAAAAGAAACACAAAAAGCGGTCTATGTTGAAGATGATGTCGTAGCGTCGTCTCTTGTTGACGGTATCGGTGACCTGCTGCATCAATTGCTCGATGAGAAGTGGATTACGAAGGAGCAGTATGATACTATGCTCGCTGCCTATAAGAACATCAAAACAACTGATGGACAGGCGTTGCGCACTCTCGATTCCCATCGTGCCAATATGATAATGGCTGACCAGTGGAATGACCGTATGGAGGATGCCTATAATAACATCAAAGCCGGGCATCCAACAAAGGGCGACATAGACCTGTATCTTGCTCAGGTTGTAAAACCGGTATTCAACGGATACGAACACGTCGATGCCGCAAACGGCAGTGGGCAAAAACCTGTTAAATTAACTGTACTGCATAAGTACGCGGAAATGATTTTACTGCCGCAGGAACTTGCCAAGTATTGTCTGCAAACCAAGTCTGTTCCGCTTCAGGCTTTCGAAGCTGCTAACCAGGCGCTCGGCGGAGATGTCGATGTCTTTTTGTTCCACAGTTGTGTAAAGGTAGGTTACCATTCGGGGCTTACCCCGTTCGCTAAATGGAGCGATATCGAGGACAACAAAGAGACTGGTGAAACCGCAGAAGAAATCCGTAAGCGTATGGGGTGGAATGGTGAGCCTCTTAATGAAAGAATCCGCAAGAGCGCAAAGAGCATTACTGACTATATTGTTTCTTCAGTTCGCTCCAACCGCTTGACTGTTCATACACTTCCATATAAATACTACGGAATTGCGGCGTCTACTCCTGCACACGTCGCCGATGACAATATCGCCTGGGCGTCTCAGGCTGAGAAAGTCGCTTGGGCAAATGTCCTCAAGGGGCAGAAGATTACTGTCAACGGGCGTGAGATGGATGCTTGGGATGCGAGAGAATTGTATTTCGACATCAAGACCGCAAACATCATTGATGACTTCGATAATCTAAGAAAACTGTTCCGCAGTCCTTGGAGGCTTGAAAAATTATTCCGCGAAGAGATCGCTCAACAGGGATATAACTCAGATGAATTATTGTATGTGCTGAGTCGTCTTCAGGATGGTTCGTTCGCTCTTCCGCTCTTCTCTCCGAATGTGGAGCATCAGGTACAGCAGATACTGTCTTCAATTATCCGCAAGCGGCTCACTAAGACTAAAAGCCCCGGGGCCAATATTCTGCAGACTACAAGTCTTGGTATGGATATCGATGCAAGTATGTTTGATAACAGGAACGCGCTTACCGAAGACCAGAAGCTGAATATCGTTTTTGAAGGAACCGGTAAGAACAGACGCATCAAATATGTTGAGGTTTTCCTTCCGATGTTTGACAGCAGACACAAGCAGTTTGCTGACGAAAATGGTAATATCGGCCCAGACAGACTGAAGAAACTGGTTGCCGATAAGGTTATTCCAGAGGATGTTATTCAGTTTATCGCATACCGTACTCCGTCCGATGCGGAACATTCAATCATTCCCTGCCGTGTGAAGGGCTTTATGGCAAATACCGGCGGTGCGACGATTGTTCTTCCGAAAGAGATTATGAATATGACCGGTCACGATTACGACGGTGATAAACTTCGCTGCCATTTTGCTGACTTCAAGGTAGTATGGGATGTTGACAAGATTCACAGAGAGTACCTGAAATATAAGAATGGCTCGAGTGAAGACGAGATTGTTCGTTATATACTCGGTCTTTCTGAGCACGCATATATGCCAGAGGAGTATGAGGATATATCGGAAGAAGAGTTTGCAAAGAGATTCAAGCGCAGAGAACGAGAACTTAACAGTACAAAATACAAGAGGGTAGAGTATGAGCAGTATGACTATGATAAGTCAGCTATGAGTAATACCCGTACAGCCCGGGAGAACGCTCGTGTACAGCTGATGTTCTCCAAGCTGACATCTCCCGAAGGTTCTCGTCGTATGGTAATTCCTGGCGGATGCGATCCTACGAAAGTTTATGCAAAAACGCTTTATCTTGTGCGTGCAGCACGGGAACATAAGGATAAGGTTAAAATAGGCAAGCTGATTCTTTCACAGGAAAACGAGAAGAAGAAACGAAACCCCAAAGCGAACGTTCTTTCTACAGAGGATATTGCCTCTGCCGTCAATACGACAGATGGCCTGTATAAACTTCTTATGAAGCGTTCCGATTCAGAGCTGACCGCTATAATGCGTTCCGTTATGGGAACAGAAACGGCTTTCTCTGTCACTCATGCTGCAGATGCATATGATTATATAATGGGCGGTGCTGAAATGATCGGCATCTATGCTCTGTATAACTCCGCGATGCAGATGTTTCAACGGCTTAATCTTCGGTATGTTCCTTCTCGCTCAAAGAAGAATCCGAAGAATGTGTGTAATGTCACATTGTTCGGAAATACTTTTGGCGGTGCTGACAGGAAACTGTTCGAGGTAAGAAACCACGATAACGAACTGGCTATCCTCGGTCTTGCCCGTTTGCTTAATGCGGCTGTAGATAATAACAAAGACCCCTTGTTAGGCCACCTTAACCAGACAAAGGAAATGGCCGAGATGACATTCTTCCTTTTTGCCAACGGTGTTACAGAGGAGGAGATTCATCTTATAATGAATCAGCCTGTCGTGCGCGAGCTTATCGAAAGACTGAAGGGGCAGAACAGTCTCGGGTTCAAGGGCGAAATTATAAAACTGCTTGATGAGCTGAAAGAGAACCGCCAATGGGCTGATATTAGCGAGTGGAAGGGCGTTGAAAATGTCGGTAAGATGAGTAAGGAAGATTTTATCAAAAATCTGGACAAGTCGTTTGCCGATATGCAGGATGACAGCAAGCGCTTTGATCTTATCGAGCCTCAGATTAATATCCTGCAGTTCTTGTCCCATTTATACAAGCCGGCTTCCACCCTTGCTGAGTTTGCCAAGTTGACCCGTCCGGAGTCGGAGTCTAGGGCAATCGGTGCGTCTGTACCAGATTTGATTGTAAAGGTTTCTTCGTTGCAAGAGTTCCGTGATTCACTCAAATCGCCGAATGCCGATCAGGAACTTGGTATCTCAGGTATGAACGAAGTTATTAAACTTCGCGATATCTGGGAAGAAGTTGATACAGACTATATCCGTGAGCTTATCGAAAACAATTTACCTGAAGTCGTCGCCCTTAACACTCTGATGCTGGACTTCGGGCTTGAGATGTTTCGCCCTTATTTCCCACAAGTAAAAGATACTTGGGTTGATCTTACTCGCGAACTTCTTGGCGGATATTCTGGTCTTTCCGAGAAACAAAAGATTGCGCTTGCCGGTAAGATCGGAAATGAGATGATTCTATTCAAGCTTCTTAGTAGCAAGAAGTTCGTTCGCGGTGATTCCCAAGAAGAGCAGAAAAGGATTCTCGGCTATGACAGTACGGGTGGCGTTCCATATAATCTGAAGACGCTGAAGGAAAGAATTGCTAAAACTGGTAGACTTCGTGATACGCTTGAAAGAAACGGTATCGCGCCTACCCGGAAAGATGGGAAGCTCGGATACTATGACAAGAAAGGCAACTGGCGCGAAATGGACGAAGCGGCAGATAAACTTATCGGCAATGTCTTCCTAAAAAAACTGACGTTTACTTCTCCTGAATGGTCATCTGTTCCGCGAATTCGTTTTGATCTTGGTGGGCCCGCTGTGGAGAATCAGGCGGATACGATTCGTCATTATTGGGGAGAATTACTGAATAGCAGTGACGCGTCCATTCGTCAGCTTGCACTTGATTTGTTCAAGTACAATCTCTATACGAATGGCTTCTCGTATGGTATGTACGAGTTTGCCCACTTTGCCCCGTTCAATGTGATTCGGCAAACTCCTGGCTATGTAGACGCGCTGAACGAAATTCTTCGAAAATCTACGTGGAAAAATGCTGAGGAGCGAGAGAACTTCATCAACCAGTATTATATGAATCACTGGGGAGACGATAAGTTCGTACCGCGTATTTCCGATTGGTTCGGAATTAAACGAAAAGCAGGTGACCAGAAGGGGGAGTATCTAATCCTTAAAGACGGCGATCCGGCAAAACTTGCTATGTTCGATGGTGCCCGATATATTGTGGATGAGATGATAGTCGCTGTTGACGGAAAGAAAACTGCAAAAGAGTATACATTGTATCGGGTCTCTCCGGGTAGTAATGATGTTGCATTCGTTCTTCACGAAGCAATCAAATTGGGTGTACGTAATCGTAGCGGACAGGTTACTCTCCAATACAATCCTTCTGTCAGTTACGATGCGATTGAACCAGTCGTAATTCCGAACGATTCTCCGTGGGCTGAACTTCGGACTGTTTCACCTCGTGATGCATATGCGGAATCTGATATTACTGCACCCGATGACCGCAGGGAGCAGCAAGCGCCGGAACCGGATATGAGGGCAGGCGCGACTGCTTTTGCTGCTCTTTTTATGGAACAGCAGTCAAAGAAATTGAATGATCTCGAAAAGAAGGCGGAGGCGGCTAATCCAAAGAATGAGAGTGTGCTTTCTGGCCATACAATGCCGGATGGAACGCCCGTGCCTATCTCTCCTGATGACGAGATGACGCCTGTTGATTCTGGTGATACTAATGCCGTATTTGATTTTAGTGCACTTGGTTTCAATGTATCTCAGGAAGCGGCACAGGCTATTGCTCAGGCGGGAAGACCAGCAGACAAGAAGTTAAACATTGTTCGCTATGACGAACGTGGTAATCTTGTATCTGAGAATGTTCCCGCTTCGATGAACAATATCTCTCTTGCAAGACGACAAAAGGTATTTGTCGAACTGAACAAGCGTCTTCGCGAGATTCTTCGGGATAAGGGAATCGCTATTGGTGCTCTTACTCACGCCGAAGCCCGTATGTCGCTTGGCGGTGTTGCTGATTTCGATACCGCTTCTGTTACTGCAGAAGGCTTACGGGAAATGATTCGTATTGCAAACGGTTACGAAGGCGAACAGGCATTGCCCGAAGAGTTTGCCCACCTCGCGCTCGAGATGCTTGGTCATAACCATCCTCTTGTCCGTCGTCTGCTGGATGAACTTTCCAATAATGAAGAGGCTTTGCAGGAAGCGTTTAACGGAATGTACGACGAATACGCCAAAGAGTACGAGAACGACAGGGACAAACTGATTCTTGAGGCTGCAGGTAAACTTGTTGCAAAGAGTCTGTTCTTGCAGCAGGAAATTGAGTCGAAACCAGTTCGCAGCCTTATCAGAAGAATCATCGACGCAATCAAATCTCTGTTCCGTAAGTTCCGTCGAGAAGAAGTTGAAGAGGCTATTTTCGACGCGAACGATATTGCTTCAAAGATTGCTCGTGAGATGCTTGGCGGGAAGCTCATCGACGATATGTCCGTTGAGAATATCCAGGCATCAGGCTCTCTTCTGAAGAAAACTGCTCAGGATTTGACTGGAAAAGAGGATATTTTGTCCAAGCTGCTCAAGCGCGAGATGAAGCGCCTGTCCGTATTCAAGAAGCGTCTTGCTTACAACCAGAAAACTACTGCTTCAAGAGCGCTCGAGGATACAGAAACAGAAATTCTAAAACTTCAAGCAGCTATTCGGAATCATAAGACAGAAGCAGCTGTAATCGAATACCTGAAAGATGGACTGAAATTCTTAACTTCGACGAATGACTCTCTCGTGAGTTACATTCAGAGTGGGGCGAAAGTCAATTCTATTTGCCGCAAGCTGAATATCGTTCGGGATACTTTGTATAGTTACTCTCAGGCCATCGAAGATATCCGCAAGGCCATTGCCGAAGGTGAGCTGCAGGATACACAGGGATTGGGCGATGTGATGATGGAAATTGAGCATAAACTCGGTGGATACTTTGCGAGCTATAACAGAATCGCTATGCGGTATTTTGAGGAAATGCTTTCCAGTGTATATGGAGAGAAAGGTCTTGAGGTTACTATCGGACGAGATAAAGGTCGTAAGATATCTATCTATGAGATGGCTCGTCGCGCAGACCACGATATCTCGTTTGCTTCCCGCTGGTTCAATTCCATTGCAGACTGCGATGATTATGTACTGAAGGCAATCGACGATGTAGTTCGTGACGCAAAGATTCGTTCTCGTCAAAGGGCTTCTGAAATCAGAAAGAAAATTGAGGCCGCTTATTCCAACCTTGTACGCGACACGGGTTCGAGCAATCAGGATTTTATGTTCGAGACTGTCGTCGGCCCAGATGGAAAGGTTCATCGAACTGGACGATATATTTCTAAATCAGACGCCGAAAAACTTCCGGAAGGACAGAAGAATTTCTACAAGGCGATGATGGCCATTAAGGAAGAAGCCGATGACTGCTTGCCTGAATCTCTTATCGAAGATCGTAAGATTGTGATGCTTCGCAAGAATACGATGGAGAAATTCAAAGCGGCAGAAGGTGCTGGGAATAAGGCACTTATCGCCTGGGAGGGTCTGAAGAACCGCGTGATGTATATGTCTGACGACAGGGATTATGAATACGAGGAAGTAACGAAAGACTTTGAAGGCAACAAGGTCGATATGCTTCCCGTCAAGTTCCTGTTGAAAGGAAAGCACGAATCATATGATGATATGTCTGATGATGTCGCTACCTCTATGATGGCGTATGTCGGAATGGCGTTCGAGTATGACGAGATGAACGATGTCATCAATGTTCTTGAAAATGCCAAGTATATGGCGTCACAGCGGGATATCGTGCAGAAGACCGGCTGGAGAACGCAGAGGGAATCTGTCGGTAATCCTCGTGAAGACTATGCGATGTATCGCGAGCCCTTTACCGTTAAACAGGCCCGTTCCCGCACCCAGGATGCATTGAATGATTTCTTCCAGATGCACGTGTATGGCCATCTTCAGAAAGACGAGGGCACTATCGGAAATACGAACATCTCCGTTCGTGGTGCTGTCAATACGGCTAACCGAATTGCCTCTCTGTCTCAGATGGCTGTTAACCTCTCACAGCGTATCGCCAACGTATCTACCGGTATGACGCAAATTGTCATCGAATCTGCCGGTAAGGGCGTATATAACGTCAAAGACCTTGTTCGTGCTTCCGCTATCTATACTCGTCATTCTGGCGACCGCCTTGCTGAAACCGGAAAGACAGACCCGGATAACAAGCTCTCTCTGTTTGACGAGAAATTCGATATTCATCAGGATAACGGACGAAAGGGTGCTGATTTCCGTAAGAGCAGACTTGCACGAATCTTTAATACGAGCCTTCTGTATGCAGGTTTGACTGTTGGTGAAGATTACCTTTCCAATATGACTGCTATTGCCGCTGCATTGAACTTCAAGATGATTGACGCAGAAGGTAAACCCTCAAATCTCTGGGAAGCCTATACGGTCGAATACGCAGATCCTTCCACGAAGACTGGTGCTTATCTGTCGTTAAAACCTGGCTGGAGAAAAGCTGATGGCACGGAACTTACGGCTGCAGACGAACGTGCCTTTGCTAAATCTGTCATTGGTTTGAATTTTGACCTGCAAGGTATCTACAACGAAGATGACCGTAGTGCCATCCAGCAGCACGCATTTGGCGCCCTGCTGATTATGTACCGTAAGTGGATTGCTCCTGCGCTGAAACGCCGTTACGGTAGAACCCAATACAGTCAGCTGAAAGGGCAGTTTGAAGAAGGTTATCACCTCACGCTGTTCAATCATCTTCGAAAAGCTGTGATGGACACGCGGGAACAGGTGTCAGAACAGGAGAGTGCCGGTGCGATGATGCGAATCATCGGTGACTGTCAGACGATGATTAATAATCTTCGCGTAAACTGGAGCAAGCTCAGTGCCTACGAGAAATCCAATATCCACAAGTCGCTGACAGAGTTTGCCATCGTTATTGGCTTGTGGATTTCTACCGCACTACTTGGAAAGATTCCTCCGGCTGGAGACGATGATGATCGCGGAAAGATGCTTAAATGGTGGGATAAGACGGTTATGTCCCAGCTCTTCCGTCTTCGTACTGAAATCGGCTCACAGGCACCTACCCCGATGATGGTTAGCGAGGCAACGAAGATTCTTAAATCACCGTTCGCAGCCCTTCGCCCGATACAGGATGCCTTGAATATTTTCAAGCTTATGGTTCCGAGCAACTATTGGACGGATATCAAATCAGGTAGATACAAAGGCCATACGAAAGCATATAAGTATTTCCACGAACTTCCTGGTGTATCTATGTGGAAGAGAATTGATAACTTCCTTGATCCTTCTCCGCTGATTAATTACTATAAGAATGAGGCTTATTAGAAGTAACCGTTTCATTTACACCTGAATTACACTATTGCACACTATTTAATTTTGTGTAGTTAAATTTTAGGAACAATGGAAGGAGCAGATATCTGGGGATATGTCATATCGGCACTTGGTGCAGGTACGGTAACCCAGCTTGTCAACTGGCGGCTGAATAAAAGAAAGGCTACGGCTGAAGTAAAGCAGTCCGAAATAGAAGTCATCGCTGCCACGGTTCGTTCTGTATATGAGCCAATCATAGAACAACAGAATAAGACAATCGACCAACAGAACAAACGCATCGCCCAGCTTGATGCGGAGGTACAGAAACTCCGTGATGAGAAAGACCAGATGCGCGAAGACTATCAGAAACAGATTGCCGCATTAGAGAAACGGATGCTTGAGATATCACGCGCTGTCGGGTTCAAGGCTTCTCAGCAGGCGAGAGACACGCGGACTGGTCGATTTCTTAAAAACGAATCAGGCGATGAAGCTTAGGTAGTAATGAAGAAAATAGATACTATCATCATTCACTGTAGCGCCACGCGTATGGGTCAGGATGTTCGTGCCTCTGATATCGACAAGTGGCACAAGGAACGCGGTTTCTCGATGATAGGGTATAACTATGTCATCGACCTTGACGGTACAGTAGAAAAGGGGAGACCGCTGTCAATGAATGGCGCACATTGTATTGGGTATAACGACCATTCCATTGGAATATGTTATATCGGCGGTCTTAACTCTCTCGGTCAGCCATTTGATACAAGAACATATGCGCAGAAAAAGGCGATGCATAAGTTGGTAGAATCTCTTCTCGAACAGTATCCGTCGATTACAAAAGTACTTGGTCATCGGGACACGTCCCCGGATCTTAATCACGATGGAAAAATTACTCCCAATGAGTGGATTAAAGCGTGCCCTTCTTTTGATGTAAAGGCTGATTTTCCTTTTGCATATTGTGAAGCAAAATGGAAGAGATGAGAAACAGTAAGGGACAGTTTGTTGCAGGAAGAAAGGAATCTGCGGAAGAAAAGCTTCGTCGGATTGACGGTATGCGAAAGGCGTGGAGGGATAGAGAAGACTATATTGGCGATATAGTGTCTGAATGTCCCCGTATTTATTCTTCTTGGCGGGCGTTTCGTTTTACGAAAAAAGGGAAAAGGCAAGGTAACAGTCCCGAATGGAATAATTATAGGACTTTTTATAATGATGTGCGCCCAACATACCAAGAGGGGTTCGTTCTAAGACGCCTTGATATTTCTAAGCCGTTTTCAAAGGATAATTTTATTTGGCTTAGTGTCGATGACGCTATTGACTTACACGAAGGGAGAAAAGTTTTCTTGACTTATTGCGGTGAGACAATGTGTCTTAAAGACTGGGCGGATAAACTCGGTGTAAGTCTTGCCGCGATTAAAATACGATACTATAGGCACAAAGACAGTTATTCCGTAGAAGAAATTCTTTTTGGCAAGAAAAAAGAAAGAAACAGCAAAGAGGCAAAAGATGCATCGGAGAGTAATATACGCTCTAAGGCGTCAAAGATGATTAGTTCTTATAAGGCCAAGGATAAAAGAAATAATTTTAAGGAGGAATGCGATCTTACGGTAGAGTGGCTGATAGAGAATATTATACAGCAACCGTGTATTTATTGCGGTGATACTAAGCGTATTGGTTGTGATAGAATAGATAACAGCAAAGGGCATACAAAAGACAATGTTGTTCCGTGTTGTATAGAGTGTAACACTGCAAGAAATAATCATTTCTCTTACGGTGAAATGAAACTTCTCGGGAAGACAATTGCCGAGATAAAAAGAAATAGGAAGTGAAGTTGAATAACCATCTTGTCATAGCATTTCTTCTTCTCTGTGTTTCCTGCTCTCCGAAGATTATAGAGCGCACACAGGTAGAGGTAGAATACCGTGACAGATATATCCACGATACTACGAAGATAGAAATCCCTTATATCAAAGAGATAAACGTAACCCGCGACACTGCATCGCATTTGGAAAACTCTTATGCAAAGAGCGATGCGGTAGTATCTGACGGAAATCTAACACATAGCCTCGAAACCAAACCGCAGATAATAAAAGTTCCTTTCGAAGTTCGCGTTACAGATACTTTATGGCGAGAATCTTCTGTTATTACAGAGATAAAGGAAGTAGAAAAGGAACTGACCCCTTGGCAGAGGTTCAAGATGAATGCTTTCTGGGCATTCGGGTTTGCAACCATATTTCTACTCCTTTGGACTTTCCGTAAATTATTTACCAAGTTTGCCTGATGAACAAGTACCTGAACAAAAAGACCGAAGTTGACGGTATCGTGTTCGACTCGAAGAAGGAGGCGAAATACTATCTCTACTTGAAGCAGCTGCAAAGAGAGGGAAAGATTACAGACCTACGTCTGCAGGTTCCGTATGAACTTATTCCTGCCGTGTACAGAGAAGAGACCGTGCATTTGAAGACGAAGGATAAGATTGTAACAAAGTGTATCCAACGGGCGGTAAGTTATTACGCCGACTTCGTGTATAATGATGTTGCCACTGGAGAAGAGTCAGTGATAGACGTGAAAGGCCTGAGAACAAAAGAGTATAAACTGAAGAAAAAGATGATGCTTGCCTTCAATGGTATAGCGATAAAAGAGGTATAGTATGGCTACGAAAAAACCGTCGCCGAAACCTACGGCAAAGAGCACAGGAAAACGCCCAGCTCCGACAAGACAGCCAAGAGCACAAGTTGCACCACATTCAAAAACTCTATCGAATGGAAAACCCAGACCGAGATCGAGGAAAGACTTTAAGTAGGATATTTCATCGGTTAGTGAGGATTATCCAGCTGATACCCTTTGTGTATCTTGGGGTCTATGCTCTGTCTTTATTTACAGAAACACAGTCTACAGAAAGCCTGCTATGTCTTCGTGATTCAATATTTGCAACAACTCCGGCAACTACAGCCGGTTTTCTTTTTGTTTCCCGTCTGCTTCATTTATGTCCGTGGCATAAGATAGCGTGCATTATCCCGTCTGTATCGCATATAACTACATACATAGATTGCTATATCTTCCAGTTTACGCAGATAGAAATTGTAGTCATCAACACCTCTCTTGCTATTGTATCGATAATCTTCATCATACTTTCCTATTTACACTTCTTTAACAATGGACGCAAAGAAACATCTGATTGAAATCTTCGATTACTACAAGTACAAGATAAATAATAATCTATGTACTCCCGAGGAGATGGAATCAGCCGTGAAGCTTCTTGATGAGAATATGAAGATGTACGGTACGATAGAGGATTTTGCGAAATTCTATAATGTGTCAGAAGGAAATGTCCGTGCTACGATAAACAGAAAGCTGCTTGCAAAACCAAAGCGAAGGGTGTATTATCCTTTCCACGCATTTCGAAAAATAGTTCCTGAGAGCTGGAGGAAAGATAAAAGCGATTCTGTTGTAAAAGAATAGCGAGTCATTTACTTCCGCGTTCTGACAAAGAATCTTCGTTATCATTGTGTAAAATAATGATGCTATGCACGGCATAACGACTTATCTCTTTGTCCTGTCCATTCTTTATAGAAGCGATTCCGGTATTGCTATCGTAAACGCCACGTCTGCAAGAGAGGCGTTTACTGTGCTGCAGAGACAGGGTGTATACAACGGAAATCCAAATGATTATATTCTCGTTCAGTCGAATAATATCGGGATGTATAATCAGGATCGTATCACTCTTGTCTATGAGTCATACACCAATGCTCTCGTTGCTTATGATGCAATCGTTTCCTTTATGGAGGATTTGCACCTTGAAAGTCCGATAGAACATATCGAGGTAAATGGAACAGAGCTTGAAATTGACGATAAGACTGTTAACATAACCGTTCCAACCTCTCTTGCAGATCTTACTTCCGATGTTTCGCATAGAACTGTAACGGATATAGAGAAATCTATATGGAATAACAAAGCCGACGCTTCTGCCATTCCTGATGTTTCAGGCAAGGCTGATAGGGTACAGTCTGCCGTTGCAGGTCATATCGCCACCCTCGATTCTTCCGGCAACCTTGTTGACTCCGGTAAAGGAATCAGCGACATAAACTCCTTGTGGGGCAACATCCAGGGCGCTCTCGAGAACCAGACGGACTTGATGTCCGCACTTGGAGATAAATATGAGAAACCTTCTACTGGCATTCCCGCTTCGGACTTGGCAAGTGGCGTGATCCCCGACATCTCTGGCAAGGAGAATACCTCCAACAAAGTAACATCCATATCCTCTTCTTCGACCGACGCTCAATATCCCTCGGCGAAGGCGGTTCATGATTACGTTGGTGAGACAGTCGGAACGCCGCTGCTCTATGTCGGCGATTCCGCGACGGCGGAGCAGAAGGCGCACAATATGGAGGTTTTGTGGGGTTTTTGTGCGAATATTAGCGCGTCTGAGATGGTAGCTCAAATCTTCCTGGTCGGGAAGGACGTGCTTTTCGTGACGAACCGCGGCGGCAGTCAATTCTATACTGCGGCAACAATCATTCAGATTGTTAAACCGCGTGGAGAGCAGCCACCGTGCACAGTAACATACCGATGTGATTCCCGGTGGCAGGGTTCGTATGTGACCTATTACGGTAGTTTCTACACAGGCGACGGAGCGATAAGTCTTGACGAGATGTTCTATCCTCGTGAGGATGCTCTCACGGTGTTCAAGGTTGAACTCGACGAAGCGACCGACTTCGGCAATGAGGGTGTGGAGTTCGTGACCGACAGGGCGACCACGGACAATGGCGGTGCATTCCCGCCATATATCTATACGACAAATGTGTGCTTCGATGTTAACGGAAATCTGTCATACGGCTGCGAGATGAACGACGATAACACATACTACTATACCTTTTACTACGACACGGCGGACAAGGTTGTGCAAGTGAAGGTCGTGGACTCTGATACCGTCACTACGAAGTGGTGGTACAGGGCAGACGCGATAACCGAAATGATATTAGACGGCGGAAACGCACCAGAATAGCCTATGCCAACGAAAACAATATCAAGCAGGATACTTGTTCGCCGCGACACTACGGCGAATTGGAACGCCGCCACGGGATTCATTCCCCTGTCCGGCGAAATCATCGTCTATACCGACTACAAGACCGTCACGGAGGACAATGTGACGAAGAATGTCCCCGGCATCAAGATAGGCTCTGGGAACGGCTATGTCCAAGACCTCGCCTTCGTTGGGGAAGCCGAGGCGAAGCAGATACTCGCCCATATCGGCGACACTACAATACACATCACATCTTCCGAAAGGACGGCGTGGAACAATAAACTCAATGTAAACGACTCACAGGAAGTCTCCGGTGAAACGCTGGTATTCAATCGAAACTAATAATATAAAAACGATAAACTATGGCTGATATTTCAAAAGTCAAACTCCCTTCCGGTAACGTCTATGACATCAAGGACGCCGTGGCTCGTCAGGCCATCGCCGGGGGCATCTCGTTCATCATCGCGTGGAACGGAACTTCCACGCCCGTCGTCGGTGACATCCCCGCAGGGGTCGTCGTGACCTACAATAGCACAAGCTACACGGGTACGCTCGCCGCCTCCAGTGCACAGCCGGGGGCGTTCTACCTCGTCAAGAGTTCCACGCAGGTCGGCTCGCTTGACATCTACGACGAATATGCCGTCATCACAAGCGGCAACACGAAGTCGTGGGAGAAAATTGGCGATACCGACCTCGACCTCTCCTCACTCAAGGCCCTTGCATATATGGATAACGTGACACTCTACAAGGGTGGTGGCGATAATGTTCTTGGAGAAGCTACGACCTTCACGACCTCCGTCACGCCGACGACCACGAACATCAAGGCTACGGCATCGGGTACAGCTGTTGGTGCAGACGGCACGGACACCTTTGTCAAGTCCTATCCGGGCGCAAGCAGCAAACTCGCTACGACGACCGTCACCGGGACGAATGGCACGGACACCGCGACGCTCGTCTCGAGTAAGGTGAGCAAGAAGCTCACTACGACCTCCGTTCCGAATGTCACTTCTGCGGGTGCTGCTTCGACCTGGAGCTTTACGATGGGCAGCGACAACACGGGTTCTGGCGGCTCCGACGAGAGCGAAACGCTCATTATCGGCGGCGCTAACGGCTCTGCTCCTACCCTCGGAACGGCTATCACTTGCGCTACGGGCGGTCTTTCCGAGACTTCCGCATCGTCCAATGTCGGCGGTGAGGTCGTGTCCTCGTTCTCCACATCCGACAAGACCCTTGCGAAAGTCGCCTCGAGTTCTACGACGGTTGCCACGGGTTCCCTTGACGCGAATGGCGGCGGCGCTTCCGTTATGACGGGCCTCGGCACGGCTACCACGGCATCCGCACTTACGGGTGTGAAGGTTACTACCCAGCCAACTATTGCGCTTGCTACTGGTGCTACCGCCGGGACTGGCGTCATCTCCGTAGCTACAGGCATCACCTCTGCGAGCACGACCGCCGGAACTAATGACAAGGTTGCTGTCGCTAAGTATAGCGACATCACCGCCGGAACCGGAATGGTTGTAACTACTTCGGCTTCTTAAATAAAGATTAAATTGAGAGCTTATGGCAATTACTAAAGTCAAGCTGCCGGATAACTCATTACACGATATCCACGATTCGCGTGTGGACTCCACGGGAAGTTTCTTCTTCGTACAGGGGAGTTCCACGACGGCGGGAAACGCAACAAAGGGGTCGTACCTTTCTACCAAATGGGAGGGTACGGTTCCCGGCGTGTCGGCGGCGGTGAACGGCTTGAAGATAGCGTACCGTATTGCGACGAACACGGGTGTCGGTACTGCTGGGGCGGTTCTTAGCATAGATAACGGAGCGCATTATTACCCGGTTGTTGTTCAGAAGAATACGGTCGTTTCCAGTATGTACCCCGTTGGTGCTACGTTCCTCGCCGTGTTCAACAGCACCCAGACGGCTACCGCATATCTGACATCAAATACTAAGTCCACAGTCACGGGTTGCTGGCAGATTATGGAGTATGATAGCAACACCAATACCTACCAGCGGGAGTATGTGTCTACCGGCAATGCGGAATATCCGATAACGACGAGGTACAACACCACCACTGGCGAATCCTATTACGCCGAGTATGGCCGTTATTCGGAAGGCGTGACGTTGAATCCGTCAACGAACAAGATCACGGCGGCTGGCTTCAAGGTAACGAGCGGCACATCCTCTCAGTTCTTGAAGGCGGACGGGAGTGTAGACAGCAATACCTACGCCCTTGCTTCTGCCATTCCCGACGTGAGCAACTTCGTCACGAACACGGTCAACAACCTCGTCAACTACTACCTCAAGAGCGAGACCTACACGCAGACAGAGGTGAACAACCTTATCGGCGCTATCAACCAGTTCCACTATGAGATTGCGGCTTCGACGAGTGCTGTCACTACCCCGGCGGCGAATGTGTTGTACCTTATTGGCCCTACGGGTAGTGGCGCAGACAAGTATGAGGAGTATGTGTATAGCAATAGCACTTGGGTAAAGATTGGCGACACCAGCGTGGACTTGTCGGGCTATGTCACGACCTCTGACCTCGATACGGCATTGTCGGCATATACGACGAGCGCGGATTTGTCGGACTTGCTGGATGCGAAGCAGGATGTAATCAACGACCTTGACGACATCCGCGACGGGGCGGCAGCGGGTGCAACGGCTTATCAGAAACCAGCAAGCGGCATCCCCGCGAGTGATTTAGCTGACGGAGTTATTCCTACTGTTCCAACGGATGTGGTAAAATACTCCTCGCAATCGCTCACATCCGCCCAGCAGACACAGGCTCGGAATAACATCGGCGCTTCGAGTCCAGAGTTACTCGTTGCAGAGTATAATGTTACTCCATTCGCAACAGTCATAACCGCGTGCTGGGCGGGTAAGAATGTTATTGTAAAGAAGAATGAAAACTATAAATATGTAGTTTATTCTTTGACGATGTGGGATGGAGATGCGCAGATTGGAGGAACTGTAAAGTTTTCGAGAATAAACTATTCTTCGACTACAAGTGGAACTATCGACACCATTTCTGTTGATAATGTTGATGGATGGAAAACACTTGAATCTATACCTTATCGGGAATCCTTTTTCATTGCGCAGTATGGTGTAACCCATTGGTCGGAAATTCTTGCGGCATATAAGGATGGGAAGGTGTTATTGTGTCGTTTGACTACTTTAGCACAATTAATGGTCTTTGCCCCCGGTTTTGAGAGTGATGATGAATCGGAGTCGTATGAAGGTTCTGCCGCCTTTGTTTATTATGACCCAATCGAAAAGAAGTTAATACAGCTTGTCATTGATGGCTCTACCGATGAGTGGCAGATGAATTACCTTCGTTATGTATCGGATTTTGATGGCAGATACGCCTCACTTTCCGGGAAGCCTACTATTCCTGACGTGACGGGCAAGGCGGATAAGGTGAGTGGTGCAACAAGCGGTAATTTTGCTGCTCTTGATGCAAACGGTAATCTCACAGACTCTGGGCACAAACATTCCGACTACCTAACAACGCATCAGGACATCAGCGGTAAGGCCGACAAAGTAGCCAACGCCACAAGCGGACATCTCGCAGCATTGGACGGTAACGGCAACCTAACTGATAGTGGCAAGAGTACATCAGACTTCCAGCCCACGATTGACTCGACGCACAAACTCTCGTACAGTTTGCTCTCGGACACCCCGACAATCCCGGCGGCGCAAGTGCAGACGGACTGGAACGCATCGAGCGGAATGGGCGTGTTGCTCAACAAGCCGACCCTTGCTACGGTGGCAACATCCGGCAGTTATAACGACTTGACCGATAAGCCGACTATCCCTACCGTCCCCGCCATCGACGCAACCCCTACGGCATCATCCAACAACCTCGTCAAGAGTGGGGGCGTGTATTCTGCTCTTTCGGGGAAGCAGGATACCGTCGTAGTCAACACCGCATACAACGCAAGCAGTAACAAGGCGGCTACGATGTCGGACATGCCTTCCACCTCCGGCTTGGAATCCGCGAGCAACAAGGTAACATCACTCTCGTCCGCGTCCACCGATACACAATATCCTTCCGCCAAGTGCGTGTATGACCTGCTTGGCGACGTGGAAACCTTAATCAACGCATTGTAATATGAGTATAGCATCAGCAATCACGGCTGCACAAGGAAAAGTCGCAGACGCATACACCTCTTGCAACAGCAAAAGGGCTACGATGCCTTCTGCCGCCAACCGAAACCTATCGAACCTTGCTACCACGATAGACAGCATCCCTACGGGTACCCCGTTTAATCAGACCATCCAGAAGGTTGTTGTCTCGAGCGGCGTGTATAGTCGGGATGAGGAAAACGTGGGGGCGGCTGTTTCGATTCCATACAACAAGTACTATAATAACTCTTCATTAGTGTCGGCCATGATTCCCGATACCATCGCAACGATTGACAGCCAAGCTTTTCGTGGATGTTCTCAACTCCAATATGTCAATCTTGATAATGTCGTCAGTATTGGGATGCTCGCTTTTTATTATTGCCGTCTTGGGAGCATTAATGCACCAAATGTAGAGACCATAGGAGACAACGCTTTTGAGGCGTGTCCGATTGGCGGCACATTGAATTTCCCGAATTTGACATCCCTCGGCTCCAGCGCTTTCACATACACCAAGATTGAGCAGATTACATCTCTTGGGAGCATAACAAGTATAGGTAATAACACCTTTCGTGAGTGTACTAATCTAAAGTCTGTTGCATTACCGTCAACGATAAGAAGCCTCGGGAACCTTTGCTTCTATAATTCCGGCATAACTACGATAACTGGGCTGGAATATGTTGAAACCGTCAGTAGTTCTTTCCAGGGCTGCCCCTTAGCCATCGAACTTAATATGCCTAATCTAACCGCGATAGACCAGTCTTTCTCATATACTAATATCACGAAGATTATCTCGCTCGGTACAGTTCCTACGATAGCTTTCGGCGCTTTCCGTAGTTGTAAGCTCACCTCCGTCGTATTACCAAGTACCGTTACAGAGATCGGTGGGCTTGCGTTCTACGATAACCTTTCGCTATCTTCTTTTACAATCAATGCGGTAACACCCCCCACGCTTGGCAGCGGTGCGCTTGATATGCTAAGTTCAAACCTCGTTATCTATGTACCCTCTGCCTCCGTATCAGCCTACCAGTCGGCAAGTGGGTGGTCGGCATTCGCAAGCAGAATACAAGCAATACCAACATAATGAGAACTGAAACACGAAACAACGGCATCGCGAATGTAACCGTCCTGATTGCCGAAAACAACAAACTCCTTCGCCGCATATCTTCCGGGGAAATCATCGGCGAGGAACTTTATCTCGGTTACACTTACTACATCGGAGGCGTCCTGCAAGTCCCTCCGCACCAAGACGTGCCGGAGGACTTCGAGGAGATAGACAAGCCGGAGGACTGGCCTGTGCCGACAGACCCCGAACTTACGGATGCGGAAGCGCTGCGGATAATCACGGAGGGATAATGCTATGAAAAGAAGTAAAGCAATTGCATATCGCCGCAAGATTGAGAGGGCGGCAGAGGCGCAGACCGACGAGGACGCGCTGAAATCCATCGAACTTTTCACCCAGTGGGCCGCGTGCATCGGTACGCCCGTGGAAGCGAAGAAGCGCGTGCAGGATGACGGCGAACTCTATGAGTGCGTCCAAGCCCACACGCCGCAGTCCGACTGGCATCCAGCCGACACCCCGGCACTTTGGAAGAAGGTCAGCATAGAGGAGTGGCCGGAAATTCCCGAGAACATACCTTCCACCGCCCCGTGGATGACCGGCGACAAGGGAACGTGGAAAGGTCAGCACTACATCTGTCAGATGGACAACTGCGTCTGGAATCCAGATGTGGCTCCTCAATTCTGGGATTTAGTTGCATAATTCATTGAAAATCACTATATTTAGTATTGAAATAGGATACTAAAAATGGGGACTTATTCAGTATATATTCATATTTCTCCGAGTAATAAAAAGTACATCGGGATAACCAAGAACGACCCTCTATGGAGATGGAGGAATGGCTCTGCTTATGCGAGGTGTGCTTTGTTTTCTCGCGCCATTAAGAAGTATGGTTGGAAGACATTTCAACACGGTATAATTGCACAAGGGTTGACGCAAAAAGAGGCGGAGAATATGGAAGTTGCGCTAATCGAGTTCCACAAGTCATGCGACCCGAAATACGGCTATAACATCTCACTTGGTGGGCACATAGCGTACCCGAATCCATCCGAGGAATTTAAGGAGAAATTGAGACTTACAAACACGGGTGCGAATAACCACAAGTCAATTCGCGTCAGGTGCATAGAGACTGGCGAAGAGTACGAAAGCATCCACCTTGCGGCGAAGGCTCTTGGATTGAGGCCGGGAAATATTCTTCGTGTCCTTATTGGAAGGAATAAAACCACCGGAGGGTATTCTTTTGAGAACGTAAACGAGAAGGACAAGAAAGAGAAGATTGTCACTAAATCAAGAGAGCAAGTCGCCGAGCTTTTCAGAAAGAAGGTCGCGGTGTATTCTATGGACGGGGCATTGTTAGATATTTGTTCGTGCGGGAGAGAGGCGGCGGATAAATATGGGACAACTGCTGCCAGAGTAAGCAACTGTATTCGTGGGCATAGGAAATCCGCCAACGGGTATATGTTTGTTGAATTGAAGGATAAGGCGACTCTTTGGATTCCACCACATAAAGACCTTGCCGGAGCGAACAATCCTGCGTCAAAATCTATTGACTGCTATTCGGTGTCTGGAGAATTTATAAA
>JAEEGL017464861.1_pt1 | contig 28169 bp, 24 predicted proteins | sample 9134231 | NCBI WGS metagenome assembly JAEEGL01 (sample SAMN16246548, study PRJNA631951) | gut metagenome | biome: gut microbiome; feature: rumen; material: fiber-attached | host: Bos | place: Iran: Karaj | collected 2018-10
ACGGCGACGGAAGAATACGAAAAGCGGCTTTATAAAAAACTCACCGAAGTCCTTGCCGATACCGGCGTCGCCGTCGACGAGGCGAGGATCCTCACGGAATGCGCGATCTTCGCCGACAGAGTCGCCGTAGACGAAGAGCTCGTACGTCTCCGTTCGCACGTGAACACCTTCAACGGGATACTCGACGGCGACGGACCCGTCGGGCGTACGCTCGATTTCTGGTGCCAGGAGATGAACCGTGAAGCGAATACCACCGGCTCCAAAGCACAGAATACCGTTATAACCGGTTTCGTCGTATCGCTGAAGCACGAGATAGAAAAAATAAGAGAGCAGATACAGAATCTCGAATAGGAGTTTGATATGAAATTCTTGAACATAGGTTACGGCAGCATGGTATCGGCTGAAAGGATAGTGGCTCTGTGCTCGCCGGAATCGGCGCCGGTCAAACGTATGATCGCGGACGCGAAGGACGCGGGCAGACTGATCGACGTGACCTGCGGCAAAAAGACGAAAGCCGTCATAGTGACGGACAGCGACCACGTTATATTATGTGCGACTGATTCGGAAGCTTTATCAGAAAAGCTCACGGAGGAATGATATGGCAAAAGGCAGCGTGATAGTTTTATCGGGCCCCGCGGGATCGGGCAAAAGCACGGTAAGGGAAAGGCTGATCGCGAGAAATCCGGATTTTCGCTATTCGATATCCGATACGACGCGTAAACCGAGACCGGGCGAGAAGGACGGCGTCGACTACGGCTTCGTCACCGCAGAAGAATTCCGCGAGGGGATAGCGGCGGGCAAATACTATGAATTCGCAGAATACGCCGGCAATTACTACGGCACGCCGATATCGCAGCTCGTACCGTTTACGGACCGCGGCATAAACGTCGTGCTCGAGATCGAGGTGCAGGGAGCGATGCAGGTGCGCGCGAAAGACGAGAACGCCGTTCTCGTGATGCTTCTGCCGCCGTCGTTTTCGGTGCTTGAAAGCCGTCTGCGCGGCAGAGGGACCGAATGCGAGGAGTCTGTGCAGAGACGTCTTGCGAAAGCCCGCAACGAGATCGAATACTTTATGAATTACGATTACTTCATCCTGAACGCCGACGGCTGTATCGACGAATGCGTGCGTCAGCTTGAGGTGATAGCGGAAACGCAGAAATACAGAACGAAAAACAACTCGGATTTTCCGGTCAACTTTTTATTGAATTAAGGAGCAGAAAAAATGATCAAACCGTCAATCGAAGAACTCACCAAAAACAACACCTACAACCGTTACGAGCTCGTTATAGCCACGGCTAAATGCGCTCATATCGTTACGGACGAATACGTCGCCGAAAGAGAAGAAGCGGAGAAAAAGATCACGAACAAAGAGACCGACAAGCCTCTCGCCTCGATGATCAGACAGGAGCTTCGCGACGAAAAAGCCGTCAAGAACGCGATAAAAATGCTTTACGACGGAGAATACCGCATAGTTGAGGAAACAAGACCCAAATAATGAAGTTTGCCACGGTTAAACTTCTGTCGCTTCCGTTCCACGTTCCGAACGGCTACGATTATATCGTACCGGACGACGGCTTTGTCGGAGCTTTCGTCACCGTTCCGCTCGGCGCATCGAACAAGGTTTCTCTCGGAGTCATAACGAAGATACACGACGCTACCGATTCGGATATATCCTACAAGCAGATCGATCACATCTATGAAAAAGAATATTCTCTTACGCCCGTAATGCTCGGGCTCGCGGAGTATATCGAAGAGACCACGCTCTGTTCGTTCGGCGACGCGGTGCGCGCCGTATTTCCCGTTTCGGTACTCGGCACGGTGAAAGAATATTACGAACCGACGGACAAGATACCCGAAGGATTGAACGACAAGGTCACGGCAGTGTACGCGTACGTCGCTTCGAACCCCGGCGTTTCCGGACGGAAGATGACGTCCGAATTCGGATCGACCGTTACCGACGCGCTGAGATATCTGTGCAGAAACGGTCATCTCCGGCGTATCGCCGTCGCCGAGGAAAACACGAACGTCGCGTACGACGAGTTTTATCTCTGCGCCGACAAGGAGGCAAAAACCAAAAGCCCGAAGATGAACGCGGCGATCGCATATCTTGCCGAACACGGAAGGACCGAAAAAACCGCCCTCTGCGAAAAGACCGGCGTTACGCCGGCGGCGCTTAAAACGCTCGTCGAACGCGGTATCTTAACGCTCGAAAAATGCGAAAAATACAGAACTCCGTACCTGACCGAAACGGCGAAGACAGCCGTATCTCTGACAGAGGAACAGGAAAAAGCCTGCGGCGAGGTCGCGGCTCTCTGCGAAAAGAACGAACCGGCGGCGGCTCTGCTTTTCGGCGTTACGGGATCTGGCAAGACGCTCGTGATAAAATCGATCTGCGACAGAGTCATAGCGTCGGGCAAAAGAGTCATAATGCTCGTACCCGAGATATCTCTTACCCCGCAGTCGGTGCGCATATTCAGCTCGTATTACGGCGACCGTATAGCCGTGCTGCATTCTTCCCTTTCCGAAGGCGAACGGCTCGACGCGTGGAAACGGATCAGACGGGGCGAGGCGGATATGGTGATAGGCACCCGTTCCGCATCATTCGCGCCGGTGCCTAACCTCGGACTTTTCGTCATCGACGAGGAGCAGGAACATACGTATAAATCGGATTCTTCGCCTAAATACCGCGCGAAGGACGTGGCGAGATACAGATGCGCCAAAGAAAACGCCGTTATGCTTCTGTCGTCGGCAACGCCGTCGGTGGAAAGCTATTATCTCGCCATGCAGGGCAAGTACAAGCTCATAAAGCTCGGCAGCCGTTACGGTAAAGCGAGACTTCCCGAGGTGGTGGTCGCGGATCTGCGCAAAGACGCCGCCGAGGGCAGGATCGGACCGATAGGCTCCACGCTTCAGCGCCTGCTCGAAGATAACGTCGAAAACGGCAATCAGAGCGTGCTGTTTCTGAACCGCAGAGGCTACAACAGATATCTTTCGTGCAAAATGTGCGGCGAGGTGATAATGTGTCCGCACTGCGACGTATCGCTGACGTACCATAAAAGAAAAGACAACGCAGGTTACCTGATGTGTCATTACTGCGGCTACAGGATACCCGAACCGGAGACGTGCCCGAAATGCGGCAGTCCGCATATAGGTCATATAGGCTACGGCACTCAGAAGATCGACGAGGAGCTTTCCGAAATGCTTCCCGGCGCGAGGGTGCTCCGGATGGACGCCGATACGACGACCTCGAAAAGCGCCTACGACAGGATACTCGGCGATTTCAGAGCGCACAGAGCGGACGTACTGCTCGGCACGCAGATGGTGACAAAAGGCCACGATTTTCCCGACGTTACGCTCGTCGGCGTGGTAATGGCGGATAATTCGCTTTACCTCGACGACTATCACGCGCAGGAACGCACCTTCTCGCTTCTGACTCAGGTCATAGGCAGGGCCGGTCGCGCGGATAAGCCGGGCGTCGCCGTGATACAGACGCTCAACCCGGATCACGATATTATCACCTACGCGAAAGCGCAGGATTACGAAAGATTTTACAAGGGCGAGATCAGAATGAGAGAGGCTCTTCTGTTTCCGCCGTTCTGCGATCTTTTGCTTCTGTCTTTTACGTCGGAAGACGAGGAGCTTCTGAAAAGATCGAGCGAAGATTTCAAAAGAATGCTCGAATACGATCTGCAAAACGAGCATAAAGACGTGAAAATGCTGATATACGGTCCGTGCGAGATGCAGATATACAGGATAAACGGCGTGTGCAGGATGCAGATACTGTGCAAATTCAGATCGGGAAAAAGATCGCGCGCCGTAATATCCGCTCTGATGAAGAGGTTCATTTCGAAATATCCGCGCCGCGTTACCGTATCGGCGGACATAAACCCGAATCAAATGTAAGGAGATCTGCAAATGGCGATCCTTAATATAATAAAAGACGGAGACGAGACTCTCCGCAGGGTATGCAAACCCGTGTCGGTCATAACCGGCAGAACGCTTCGTCTGCTCGACGATATGGCGGACACTCTTCATAAAGCCGACGGCGTCGGTCTTGCCGCGCCTCAGGTCGGAGTGCTTCGCCGCATAGTGATAATAGAAGTCGAGGAAGGAGAACTCATAGAACTCATAAATCCCGTCATAATAAAGGCCGAGGGCAAACAGAACGAGGTAGAGGGCTGTCTTTCCGTTCCGGGCAAATGGGGCGTGACCGACAGGCCGGCAAAGGTCACAGTCAGAGCGCTCGACAGAAACGGCACGGAATTCGAGCTTGAAGGCGAGGGACTTCTCGCCCGCGCGATATGCCACGAGACGGATCATCTCGACGGCAAGCTGTTTTACGACAAAGCCGTCAGAATGCTCTCGCCCGACGAACTGGAATAAAACGATGAACGAAAGAATAATGTTTTTCGGTACGCCCGAATTTGCCGAAAAAATACTCGACGCGCTGATAACGTCCGGCGAAAACGTCGTCGCCGCGTTCACGAGGCAGGATAAACCGAAGGGCAGAGGTTATCAGATGTCGAAGCCGCCCGTGAAAGAATACGCCGAAGCGCACGGGATACCCGTGTTTCAGCCGACGTCGCTTCGTAACGTCGAAGCGGTGCAGACCGTAAAAAGCTTCGAGCCGGATATGATAATCACGGCGGCGTACGGACTGATACTGCCGCCCGCGGTGCTTGAGATACCGCGCCTCGGCTGTATCAACGTACACGGCTCGCTTCTGCCGGAATACAGAGGCGCCGCGCCCGTGCAGAGATGCATAATGGACGGCAGGACCGTTACCGGAGTTACGGTGATGAGAATGGACGAGGGCTGCGATACGGGCGATATGATCGCGAAAGCGGAGATACCGATACCCGACGGTATGAACTGCGGCGGACTTTTCGACGAAATGGGAAGAGTCGGATCGGAGCTTCTTCTGAAGGTCCTTCCCCGTATCAAAGCCGGTACGGCGGAATACGAAAAGCAGGATCACGAAAAAGCGACCTACGCGCAGAAGATAGACAAAAGCGAGCTTATACTCGATTTTGCAAAGCCCGCGAAGAAGCTTCACGATACCGTGCGCGGAGTTTATCCGTATCTCGTCTGCGGCTGCGTTCAGAACGGATCGAAGGGCAGACGCGGTCTGCGCGTGACGGAAACGGCTTATTCCGACGAAAACTCAGGCAAAGCGCCCGGCACCGTAGTATGTACCGACGCGAAAAAAGGCATAATAGGCGTTGCCTGCGGTACCGGTACGTTATATATCAAAAATCTGATACCGGAAGGCAAAAAGGCGATGAGCGCGGGCGATTACGTCCGCGGCAGACAGATCGCCGTAAACGATATACTTTCAGGAGAATGATCATGCCGTATTACACCATTGGCGGTTATCTTTCTTATCTTTTATATATGCTTCCGGCGTATCTGATCGTACTGTTCGTTCAGCTGCGTCTCAAATCGGTAGTGTCGAAGTATTCGGCGGTGCAGGTGAAGTCCGGTATGACCGGCGAGGAATCGGCGCGTCTCGTCGCCTCCCGCGGCGGCGCGGCCGGAATATCGGTCGTGCCGGTGAGCGGTCAGCTGACGGATAATTTCAACCCCTCGAACAACACGATAAGTCTTTCGACGCCGGTCTACGGCGTAAGAAGCGTTACGGCGGTCGGCGTAGCGGCTCACGAAGCCGGTCACGCCGTTCAGTACGCGGAGGATTACGGTCCGGCGAAGCTGAGATCGGCAACGGTGAAGATATGCAATATAGGCTCGCGTCTTTCCCTGCCGTTGATATTCATAGGAATGATCTCTTCGATAGAGGCGCTGATATACGCGGGCATAATCTGCTTTTCGGCGGTCGTGTTCTTTCAGCTCGTCACGCTGCCGGTGGAATTCAACGCGAGCAGACGTGCGGTGGCGATACTCGGGCAGAGCGGAACGCTTACCGATGAAGAGCTTAAGGGCGTCAGAAAAGTGCTGAACGCCGCCGCGATGACTTACGTCGGCGCGCTTGCTCAGTCGGTATTCCAGATAATGTACTATTTGTCGCGTGTGAGAAGAAAGTGATGGAAGATAAAAAAGGTTATTCCGCAAGAGAGCTTGCCGTGCTGTCGCTGTGCAGACTTGAACGCGAGGGCAAATACGGGTCGCTCGAAGCGGACGCGGCGATAAAGAAATTCGGGCTCGAAGGCTCAGAACGGGCGCTTTATACGAGGCTGTTTTACGGCGTTACGGAAAGAAGACTTACTCTCGATTTCGTAATAAACGCGTATTCGAACAGAAAAATCGACGAAATGAGCCTCGAAATGAGGAATATTCTGAGAGTTTCCGCGTATCAGATACTGTATCTCGACCGCGTTCCCGATTATTCAGCCGTGAACGAGGGCGCGGAGCTTGCGAAAAAATACGAAAGAAGATCTGCGTCTGGCTTCGTGAACGCCGTGCTTCGCCGGATATGCGCCGAGGGCGCGCCGGAGGTGCCGGAAAAAGACGAAGCGGAGTACCTTTCGATAAAGTATTCGGTGCTTCGGAGCACGGTAGGGATATATCTTGACGAATTCGGCTTTGACGCGACGGAAAAGCTTCTGCGATCTCTTTTTTCGCCGCAGTATATCACCCTGCGCGTGAATACTCTGAAAATAAGCAGGGAAGAACTGAGAGATAAGCTGACCGCCGCCGGTATCGGATGCGAGCCGACGAAAACGAGCCCGTTCGGCTTGCGGCTTTTGCAGCATACGGATACGCAGACGCTTTTCGGACATATCAAAGGTCTTGCATACGTCGAAGACGAAGCGAGTCAGATCGCCGTCGCGTCCCTCGATCCAAAGCCGGGTATGACCGCAGCCGACGTCTGCGCCGCTCCCGGAGGCAAGACTGTTTCAGCCGCGATATGCATGGAAAACGAAGGCGTCATATACGCCTCGGATATACATAAGAATAAACTCAGACTTATAGAAAAAACGGCGGACGAATGCGGCGTCGACATTATAAAGACCGAATGCCGCGACGCAAAAACTGTAAACGAAGCTCTCGTCTGCAAATGCGACAGAGTGCTTTGCGACGTACCGTGCTCGGGGCTCGGCGTACTCGGCAAAAAGCCGGATATGAGGTACAAAGAGGTCGCCGACAGACAAAGACTCATACAAACGCAGAGAGAAATACTGAAAGCCTCTTCGGCTTATCTTAAACCGAACGGCATACTCGTCTATTCGACCTGCACTCTGTGCGGAGACGAAAACGGCGGAAACGTTGACGCTTTCTTAAATAATGAAAAAGATTTTAAAAAAATAAACGAACGAACGCTTTTACCGCATGAAGACGGCACGGACGGCTTTTATATCGCGGTTATCGCGAAAGTGAGGTAAGTATGAGACCGGATATTCTGTCAATGTATGAAGAAGAACTCGCGGAGTATATCGTTTCGATAGGCGAAGAAAGATACCGGGCAAAACAGCTTTACAAATGGCTTCACGCCGGATATCCGCTCGCGTTTATGAGCAATATCCCTAAAAAAATGAAGGAAAAGCTGGTCGAGAGGGCGCTTATTCCGTCCGTCACCGTGGAGACGAAACAGGTCTCCTCCGACGGCACGATAAAATATCTGTTCCGCTGCTACGACGACGAGTATATCGAAAGCGTGTTCATGAGACACGATTACGGCAATACCGTCTGCGTTTCGAGCCAGGTCGGATGCCGTATGGGATGCAAATTCTGCGCTTCCACCATAAACGGCAGAAAAAGAAATCTTTTCGCCTCCGAAATGCTCTCGCAGATATACGAGGCCCAGAACGATACCGGTGAAAAGGTATCGAACGTCGTGATCATGGGTATGGGCGAGCCGTTCGACAATTACGATAACGTCGTAAGGTTCATAAGACTTCTGAACAGCGAAAACGGTATGAATCTCAGCTGCCGCCGTATATCGCTCTCGACCTGCGGTATAGTTCCGGGGATCCAAAGGTTTGCCGACGAAGGTCTGCCGGTAACGCTTTCGGTATCTCTTCACGCGCCGGATGACGACAAAAGAAACGCTATAATGCCCGTCAATAAGAAATACTGCATAGCGGAGCTTTTGGCCGCGTGCCGGGGGTATTATGAAAAGACCGGAAGAAGGATCAGCTTCGAGTACGCCCTGATCGACGGAAACAACAACTCCGCCGAAGACGCTCAGGCTCTTGCGGACCTGCTGAAGAAAGGTCTTTCGGATACGGTGATACACGTCAATCTGATCCCCGTGAACGACGTTGCGGAACGCGGCTTCAAGCGCGGAAGCAAGGCTAAGACCGAAAAATTCGTCTCGGTGCTTGAAAGAAACGGCGTGAACGCCACGGTGAGAAAGAGGATGGGCGCCGATATCGACGCCGCCTGCGGTCAGCTCCGGGCGAGGAAAATTTAATAAAAGTTCATACATAGTGTTAATTGATACGGTATAATAAAGCAGAATCCATTATTCGGAAAGGATGGAATATGAAGTTTTTCGGATACAGCGATATAGGCAGGCGCCGCCCGACCAATCAGGACAGGTTTCTGATCAGGCAGTTTGAAGACGGCTTTTGCGTATGCGCGGTCTTTGACGGTATGGGAGGCGCCAAAGGCGGCGAAGAAGCGAGCAGCATCGCCTGCGGGACGTTTGAAGAGAGCGTCTCAAAGTCGCTTGCGGAAGGCCTTGAAGAAGGCGAGCAGCTCACGCGCACTTTTGCGGAAAAGGTACTCTGCACGGCGGCTGAAGCGGCAAACAGCGCCGTCTATGCGAGAAGTACGGATCCTTCTCTGAAAGGTCTCGGCACCACTGTCGTCGCGGCGGCGGTGACCGACGGCTTTATCGTCGCGATCAACGTGGGCGACAGCCGCCTGTACGAGATCGGCTCCGGCTCCATACGTCAGATCAGCAAGGACAATTCGTACGTTCAGTACCTTGTCGATATCGGTCAGATCACAAAGGAAGAGGCGCTGAGCCATCCGCAGAAAAATCTCATAACGAAGTGCCTCGGTACCGACGAGCCGGCGGAACCCGATACATACAGACTCGCGTACGTACCGGATTATCTGCTTCTTTGCTCCGACGGGCTTACGAACGCCGTTTCCGAAGACGATATACTCAGCATCGTTTCAAACGCGAACGAAGACGGAAGAACGAAGGTCAGACGTCTCGTCGACGCCGCAAACGAAGCGGGCGGGCAGGATAACATCACCGTTATCCTCGCCGCCGGAGAATGAGCGGAAGGAGGGACAGCCGAATGGATGCTTTTGATAAATATATAGGCAGAGTATTCGATAAAAGGTACAGAATAGAAAAGGTCATCGGCGTAGGCGGTATGGCGATAGTCTTCAAAGCCGAAGATATACTGATGAACCGTACCGTCGCCATAAAGATGCTCAAAAACGATATGTCGGAGGATTCCGAAGCGCTTCGCCGTTTCATCAACGAATCCAAAGCGGTCGCGATGCTCTCTCACGAGAACATAGTGAACATATACGACGTGTCCGTAAAGGGAAACACAAAGTATATAGTAATGGAATATATAGAGGGCATCACGCTGAAATCGTTTCTCAAACGCAAGGGCGGTACTCTTTCGTGGCGTGAAACGCTCAATATAACCGAACAGATACTGCGCGCGCTCGAGCACGCTCACAGCAAGGGAGTCATCCACCGCGATATAAAACCGCAGAACATAATGCTTCTGAAAAACGGGCTTATAAAGGTCGCCGATTTCGGTATAGCAAAGCTTCCCGATAACGATACCTTCACGCTCACCGATAAAGCGATAGGCACGGTGAACTATATCTCGCCCGAACAGGCGACAAACGAGGGTCCCGCCGATGAGCGGAGCGACCTTTACTCGGTCGGCGTGCTGATGTACGAGCTCTCCTGCGGTCAGCTCCCGTTTTCGGGCGATACGCCCGTCGCCGTGGCTTACAAGCACGTGAACGACATACCGAAGCACCCGCGCGAGATCAGACCGGATATGCCGGAGGGACTCGATCAGATCATAATGCGCGCAATGGAAAAATCTCCGGAGCGCAGATTCCGCTCCGCAAAGCAGATGCTTTCGCATATCAACGCGCTGAAAGAAAATCCCGCGATCAAATTCAGAAATCCCGCCGACGAGGTCGACGTCAAGGCCGAAAAACGCGCAAAGAAGGCAAAGCAGAAAAAAGAAAAGAAAAAGAAGAAAAAAGAGGTCCGCGAACGCGGCGGACTCGTTATGCCGATACTGATGGGCGTGCTTTTCGCGCTTATGATAGTTGTCATCGTTATCGGCGTTCTGACTGTCAGAAACATTTTCGACAAGACGGATAACGTCAGAAACAGATCGATAACCGTCAAATCCTACGTCGGGTCCGTCTATTCGGACGAGCTCAAAGCCGAGCTTGAACAGATAGGCTACACCGTGATAGAAAAGCAGAGCACGAGAGGGAATATCCTGAACGAGATAGTCGAGCAGGATCCGCCCGCCGGTACGACGAAGCTGAAAAATTCCGATCTTACGATAACTCTTTTCGTGTTTAAAGGCACGGATAAAATGGTGCTGCCCGATTTTACCTACAAGTATTTCAATACGGTAAAATCGGAATTCGCGGCGCAGTTCGAATTCAAAGCCGTAAGGCAGGAGGATCAGCACGTTCCCGCCGATTACGTTATCAGGACCGACCCCGCGGCGGGAAGCGAAGTCGAACCGAATCAGGTGATAACGGTATACGTTTCAAAGGGATATACTCCCGCAAAAACGACCGTGCCGTATATCTGCGAGATCTCCGCTCAGGCGGCAAGGCAGCTGCTTCTTGAAAACGGTCTCGTTCTCGGCAATATCGAATACGAGGATTCCGATACGCCCGCCGGTACGGTGCTCCGCCAGAGCGTCGACGCGAACAGCGAGGTCGCGGTCAATACCGAGATCAGTATAGTCATCTCGATCGGTCCGCCCGAAACCGAGCCCCCGGAGACTGAAACGGAGGGACCGGAAACGGGAGAGCCCGAAACCGACGAAGAAAATACCGAGCCGGCGGAAATAACGCCGGAACCGTAAGCGATCGTACCGTATGGAAGATAAAATATTAAAAGGGATCATAATGACAAGCGTCGGCGGCAGATACAACGTTCGTATCACGTCTGCCGGCGCTGACGGTTTTACGGTCAAAAACATTCCTGCAAGGGGCGTTTTCAGAAACAAAAAGATAACCCCGCTCTGCGCAGACAGAGTCGAGGTCAAAAAAAACGCCGACGGGTACTGTATTTTTGCCGTGGAAGAGAGAAAAAACGAGCTTATAAGACCGCCGCTCGCCAATCTCGACCTGCTTTATATAGTCGCCTCCGTCAAGGATCCGGATATGACGGAAGGCTTTGCGGACAAGCTTACCGTCTTATGCGAAAAAAACGGTATAAAGCCCGTTATAGTTATGACCAAATCGGAGCTTGACCGGACTGCCGCCGCAAAGACGGTATCAATGTATAAAGAGACGGGTTATGCCGCTTTCGCCGTTTCGTCCGTTACTGGAGAGGGCGTTGAAGAACTGCTTTCACATATAAAAGGGCAGACCGGCTGCGTTTCCGCCTTCTGCGGAGTTTCGGGCGCCGGTAAATCGACGCTTCTGAACACCCTGTTCCCGGGACTCGGCTGCGAGACGGGGCAGATAAGCGAGAAGATACGCAGAGGCAAAAACACGACTAGAAGAGTAACGCTTTTCGAGATAGAAAACGGCACGTATATTGCCGATACTCCCGGCTTCAGCCTGCTCGATTTCGTAAGATTCGATTTCTGCACAAAAGAAGAACTGCCGTATCTTTTTCCCGAATTCGAGCCTTATTTATGCAAATGCAGATATACGAAATGCTCACATACGAAAGAAGACGGCTGTCTCATAAGAGAAGCCGTCGCCGAGGGTAAGATCCCCGAGTCGCGTTACGCCTCGTATCTGTCCATATACGAAGACGTTAAAGACAAAAAAGAATGGATGAAGTGATCAGTTTTTTTCATTCGGTTCTTGACAAATAGGGAACAAAATGATATAAAAAAAGAGCAAAATGTTCCCTATAAAACAGCGGATGCGATTAATTTTGCCGCCTTTCGCAAAATCGCGGCAGCATGTTGTTCGGTTTATTATAGACAATCGCAAGAAGAGGATATATAATTAAACTAAATACAAAACTATGAAAGTATGTAGTTTGTTTAGCGGTATTGGCGGTATCGATCTCGGCTTTATACAAGCGGGATTTGAAATCGTTTGGGCAAACGAGAAAGATCCCGCGGCGTGTAAAACGTATAGACATAATTTCGGCGACGACGTTCTCGTAGAAGGCGATATCAAGAAGATTTCCGCAGATATTATTCCAGATTTTGACGTTCTCGCCGCTGGGTTTCCTTGCCAGCCGTTTTCGATCGCAGGTAAACAGTGCGGCTTTGACGACCGGAGAGGCAATCTCTTCTTTGAAATCACGAGAATCATTGACGCCAAACGCCCGAAAGTCGTGTTTCTTGAAAACGTTCCGAATTTGATCGAACACGACGACGGCAGAACGTTTTTGGTCATCTTTAATTCTCTCGCTCAGTTCGGTTATGACGTTTATTACAAGGTTATGCTGGCGAATGAATACGGTGACGTTCCACAAGCGAGAAAACGGATTTATATAGTTGCCGTTCATGAGAGTTTAGGCGTTCAGTATTCGCACCCTGAAAAAATTGATCTCATTGATAGCGTCGATGATATTGTTGATCGGTCGGATCGAAAAGAAGATTATTACTATTATAAAAACGGGAGTTTCTTAGATAAACTCAAAGGTATTGTAAATAATAAAAAGATTATCTATAGAATGTTTGATTCGTCCCCCAAATCATTAAAAAGCGGTTTGTGTCCTACCTTAACCGCAAGTATGGGAATGTATGATAACAGTGTGCCAGTTTTGATTGATGATTATGGAATACGTATGCTCACGTTGAGAGAATGCTTAGATTTTCAAGGGTTTCCAAGCGAATTTTCGTTTCCTTCAGACGTAACCTTAAAAGAAGCGTATAAACAAATAGGCAATTCGGTTTGTGTTCCTGTTGTCAAAAGAATAGGGCAACAAATATCCGAGATATTAAAACCACAAACCATAACGGAGGAATTTTTAGTCATGAATTGGAACAGTTTTCGGTTTATAGATTTATTTGCAGGAATTGGCGGTATCCGTTTAGGTTTTGAACACGTTGGAGGTCATTGCGTTTTCTCTTCAGAATTTGATGAAGACGCCTGTAAAACATATGAAGCCAATTTTGGTGAGCATCCATCAGGTGATATTACAAAAATTGATGCAAAAGATATTCCTGATTTTGACATCTTATTGGGAGGTTTCCCTTGTCAGGCGTTTTCAATCATTGGGAAAAAAGAGGGATTCGCGAATGAAACCTGTGGTACTTTATTTTTCGACATTGAGCGAATTCTAAAGGCTAAGCGACCCCCGGCATTTATGCTTGAGAATGTTCGCAATTTGACTGCGCATGATGGTGGTAATACCTTCCGCGTCATTAAAACGCATCTCGAGGCGTTAGGATACCACGTTTATGCTAAAGTTCTAAATGCTCTGGATTTTGGTGTTCCTCAAAAACGTGAAAGAATAATAATCGTCGGTTTTATCGATGATGTGGACTTTGAATTTCCAGAGCCAATTGACGAATCAAAACGCAAAACACTGTCTGATATATTGGAAAAAAAGGTTGATAAAAAGTATTTTGTACGTGATGAGATCAGAAAATCAAGGTTAGAAAGACTGAAAGACAAAGGTTATCCAAAACCGTATATATCACACGAAAACATTGCTGGAACAATAACGCCACACCCCTATTCGTCAGCTTTGAGGGCCGGCGCATCTGCGAATTATATTCTAATTAACGATGAACGACGCCCAACGGAACGGGAATTGTTAAGGATACAAGGATTTCCTGAATCCTTTAAGATTGTTCTTCCTTATGGAAAAATCAAAAAACAGACCGGAAACTCTGTAGCTGTTCCAATGATAAAAGCCGTTGCGGAAGAAATGATAAAATCACTAAAAGCATACACCAACAAGGAGGCTAACTGATATGGATAGAAGACCAAGATTAAGAGATTCCGCTCGTTTGACCACGGAAACCTTATACCCGTTAAACGTTTTCCCAACCGAGCTAATTAAAAAAATTGGCGGATACCTTGTTTACCTTATTTACATAGGCAGGAGAGATGTCTCAGGAAATGACTGGGGCGATGCTTTCGCTGATGCCATTTCGGGAACGCATCTTGATTCTCCTGTGGGAATAGCGGATGTTGTTAAAGATCGAAACTGCTGGTCAATGAAGACGGTAAAAGCGAACGATCCATTTGCCGCTACAAGTATTCGCCTTATTAGCGGTAGATGTTCTCCTGATTATTCATATGGCATAACGGACCCACATCAAGACGTTCAAAGGACTGGTGAAGCCGTCCTCAATATATGGAACGAAAGAATAAATATTGCGACAGATCATTATTCACGCGTGAGAACTGCAATTTTGGTTCGTAGCTATGATCTTCTGTCCTACAGATTGTTTGAAGAAGAAACGCAACGATATAGGACGACAGACTATCATTGGGAAGTTAATCCAAACGGAAATTTAATCGGTCTTAATCATAATAATAAGGTATGTTTTACTTGGCAGCCGCATGGATCGCAGTTTACAATACATACCGAGGTTCCAGCCGAAGCGGTAAAATTTCAGATTAAAAGACCGCCGATGCTTCAAAAGAATGATGTTCTGCAGAGTATAAACTTTGATGAGAGTTGGATAACTATCATAGAATAATAACTATGGCAGATATATTTGACGATAAAAAACGATCTTCAATTATGCGGGAAGTAAAGTCGAATAATAACAAATCTACTGAATATCGATTGATTGAAGTGTTTAAGTCTAACGGCATTACTGGATGGAAAAGAAACTACAAAGTCAAGGGACATCCCGATTTCGTTTTTCTTGATCGAAAAATCGCCATTTTTGTAGACGGCTGTTTTTGGCATGGGCACGATTGCAGGAACACGCGCCCTGCTGATAACGCAGATTATTGGAATATAAAACGGCAGCGTAATATCGAACACGACAAAGAAGTTACAGAGGCGTTTGAAAAACGCGGCTGGACGGTTATTCGAATTTGGGAGTGTGAACTAAAAAAGAAAAACGCCGAATTGCTCGACGTAAAGTTGAAGATTATAGGAAAACCGCAACTTAAATAAGAAGCGAAATACGTTTTTGTTCGTATTTCGCGATTATGGTGCTTTTATTGATTTTTAGTCGATTGTCAGAGCAGGTATCTGACCGCCTCGTAAGGGTCGGCGAAGACTTTTGCGTATTCGGAAAGGCGTCTTTCGCTCTGGTGACCGCACGAAACGAGTGCGCATTCTATGCCGAGCACCTGTGCGGTCTCCGCGTCGTGAGGTGTATCGCCGATCAGAACGGCGTTTTCGGGCTTTTCAAGGGCGAACCATTTCCGCGCCGCCTCGGTCTTGCCGTAGGCTTTGATGTTATCCTGCCCTATGATCGCGTCAAAATAACCGGAAATGCCGAATTTGTCAAGCTGAGTCTGCACCATCGAAACCTCCGAAGCGGTGAGTATCAGCTGCTTCACGCCGCGGCTCCGGACGTATTCGAGCGCGGGTACGACGTTCGGGCAGAGAGGCGCGGAACCGACCGCGTCGTTATAGAGGTCGACCCATTCGACCGCAAGCACGTCAAAGCTCTTTTTCGAAAAGTCGAATCCGAGCCTTTCGTAGTAATCCTTTACGGGAAAACCGAAAACCTCTTTATAGCTTTCCGTATCGAGCTTTTTATCCATGCCGTTTTGCTTCAGCAGAGCGTTCATGGAAGCTACGCCGGTCTGCACGTCGTCAAGTATAGTGCCGTTGAAATCCCAGAGTATATGAGACGGTCTTTTCATGTGCCGGCGATCCCTTCAATAAGAATTTTTATGCCGAGAACGATAAGTATCACGCCGCCCGCGACGGCGGCTTTGGTCTTGAATTTCGCGCCGAATTTGTGCCCGATGAACACGCCGAGCACGCATACGGCAAACGTGATCGCGCCGATCACCGCCGCTGAAACGAAAATGTTGAGATTTTTTTCAACGGATAAAGCGATACCGACCGCGAGCGCGTCGATGCTCGTTGCGACAGCCATTATGAAAAGCTCCTTTATATCGAGCTTATCGCTGCCTTCGAACTTATCTTTATCCTTTACGGCGTCGAATATCATCTTGGCGCCGATAACGGCGAGCAGAGCGAAAGCGATTATATGATCGTATTTTTCTATGTACGATATGAACCTCGAACCGAGAAGCCAGCCGAGCAGAGGCATAAGCGCCTGAAAAAAGCCGAAAAATCCGGCTGTTATCAGAGCGGTTTTGAGATTGAATTTCATCATTTTCAGTCCCTTGCACAAAGAGACCGAAAACGCGTCCGCCGAAAGACTCAGCGATACGAGGATCAGTGCAGCAACATTCATTTTTATTTGAGGAAATACAGTATGCTTAATAAGATCATTACCGATTCGGATTTCTACGACTGTGAAACGGAATATCTGCCGGCTGTTAAAAGATACGCGTCAAAAGCGGTTTTCATGAACGAATACGGTTACTGCGCGCTTATGTATATGAGCCGTATCAACTGTTACAAGCTGCCCGGAGGCGGTATCGAAAAGGGCGAGAGCGAGGTGGAAGCGCTTATGCGCGAGCTTCGTGAGGAGACGGGATACGGCAGCTATATCGTCTGCAAGCTCGGCTCCGTCGTCGAGCATAAGAACAGAACGAAATACTGCCAGCATACCTCCGCTTTTCTCGCCTACACGACCAAAGAACGGTTCAGACCGAGTCTTTCCCCGTCGGAGCGCCGCCTCGGCTTCGAGCTCCGGTTCATGAAGCCCGAAAAAGCGATCGAAATACTTCAGTACGGTCTCGATACCACGGACGAATACGGTAAGAAATTCATGTTCAGCCGCGATCTTTCCATACTGAAATACGCTTACAACAACGTTTTGAAATGACCTGTCTTATACGTCGTCTGCGGTTGCAACTACAGATACGCCGGTACCGGCGACGTCTTCGATGATAACGTCGCCGTGCCTTACGCCGTCTTTTGCTTTGACGGCGTTTATTTCTTTCATACAGTCGAAGAGCTTTTCTTTCGGCACGGTGCCGCCGGTCCTTACCGGTACGGGTCTTCCCGATAACGTCATTACGGTAGTCGTCAGCGTGCGCTTCGGAGCCGTAAGCTCCTCGGTGACGTAGGCCTCGCCTCTTTTGCAGGTGTTGCCTTCGACTTTTACTATATCTTTTCCGTCGAGGGTGACCGTGATCTCACAGCCCTGCGGACAAATAATGCATGTATATTTTCTTTCTGTCATTTGCTCATACCTATCCTGACGTGTTCGCAGTTTTCGGGAACGGTCAGCTTGATTTTCTGCATCTCGCCGGGAGCCGCTCTCGGCACTTTTTTCTTTGCCTTTTCCACGCCGTCGGCGTACGCGGTGACCGTGACGCTGCGCGAAACGTCTGAAAATCTGAAATATATCTCGGCCGTATCTCCCGGATGGACCGTCTGCGGAACGGTGTAGCGTATGCCGTCTCCGGCTTCGACCTTTATGACAGGTCGTTTTGCGCGGGATGAATTTTTGACGTATTCAGCCGCGCTTTGTCCCGCAAGCTCGGCTTCAGCCGAGACGAAGTCGACCAGATCGTGAACGTGAAGAACGTTTCCGCAGGCGAAAATGCCGTCGACGCTCGTCTGCCTCTCCGCGTCTACCGAGGCGCCGCCCGTAACGCGGTCCATAACGACGCCGGCTTTTTCGGTCAACTCGTTTTCCGGTATCAGACCGACGCTCAGAAGCAGCGTGTCGCAGTCGAAATATATCTCCGTGCCTTCTATCGGAACTCTCTGTTCGTCCACCTTCGATACCGTAACGCCGGTAAGACGTTTATCCCCGTGGATCTTCGTCACGGTGTGGGAAAGCAGAAGCGGTATACCGAAATCGTTCAGGCACTGCTCGATGTTTCTCGTAAGACCGCCGGAATAAGGCATTATCTCGCATACCGCGTGTACCTTCGCGCCCTCGAGAGTGAGTCGGCGCGCCATTATCAGCCCGATATCGCCCGAACCGAGTATCACAACGCTTTTACCCGGCATATATCCTTCTATGTTTATGAGTCTCTGAGCCGTACCGGCGGAGAAAATGCCGGACGGGCGCGTGCCGGGTATGTTCAGAGCGCCTCTGGGCCTTTCGCGGCAGCCCATGGCTAAAATAACGGCTTTTGCCTGCACGCTGAAAATCCCGTCGCCGTTCTGATACGTAACGACCTTGTCTTTGCTCACGTTTATGACGAAAGTGTTCGTGAGCGTTTCGATGCCGCGGGCTTCGACTTCCCTGATATATCTTTCCGCGTATTCGGGACCGGTAAGCTCACAGCCGAATCTGTGCAGCCCGAAGCCGGGATGGATGCACTGCTTCAGTATACCGCCCTTTTTGCCGTCGCGTTCGATAAGAAGTATATCCTTGACTCCGGCGTCGTAAGCGGCTGCTGCGGCGGCAAGCCCCGCGGGACCCGCGCCGACGATAACAATATCTCTTTTTATCATTACTGATCCCCCTTGGTCCTGCCGGTCGTTATAAACGAGCCTTCACCGCATTTCGTGACCTGCTCGTAAGGTATGTTGAGGCTCTTCGCGATCATCCCGATCACGACGGGCGAGCAGAAGCCGCCCTGACAGCGTCCCATACCGGCGCGTACTCTGCGTTTTACCGCGTCGACCGTTTTCGCCGGAGGATTGTTTTCGAGCGCGTCGCGTATCTCGCCCTCGGTCACCTCTTCACAGCGGCATACGATCCTTCCGTACGCGGGATCCTTTTTTATGTATTCGTTCTTTTCGTCAAAGCTCAGCTCCGACATGAATTTAGCCGGTCTTCTTTCGGTTTTGTATCCGTTCTTTATCTTCGATACGGCTCCGTCCGCAAGAAGCGTCTGTTCCGCGTATTCGGCGAGAGCCGGAGCGGACGAAAGACCGGGCGATTCGATACCGGCGAAGGTAAGGAAATTGTCGGCGCTCTTCCTGATTATGAAATCTCCGGTCGAACCTACCGCGCGCAGACCCGTGAAGGAAGTGATAGCCGCCGCGCGTACGCACGGTACGCTGCGCCTCGCCCCTTCAAGTACCTTCTGAAGCCCTTCGCGGGTCGTTTGCCTGTTTTCTTTATCGTCGACGTCTTCGGAGGTCGGACCGAGGATCAGATTGCCGTCGAAGGTCGGAGAAACGAGTATGCCCTTGCCCATCGCCGACGGGCATACGAACACAGTGCGCGATACGGTCTTTCCCTGGGTTTTATCGACGAGGATGTATTCGCCTTTTCTCGGATGGACCGAAAATCCGCGGTCGCCGACAAGCGCCGCAATATCGTCAGAATGAAGTCCCGCGGCGTTCACGATATATTTCGCTTCAAACGATCTGCCGTTTTCGCAGACGGCTTTATATCCGTTTTCCGTTTTTTCGATATCCGTTACGCGGCAGTCATATTCGAGCCCGACGCCGTTATCCATCGCGACGCCCGCCGCCGCGATCGCAAGTGAATAGGGGCATACGATGCCTGCCGTCGGAGCGTAAAGCGCCGCGACCGCCTCCGGCGAGACGTTAGGCTCAAGCGCGTGAAGCTCCTCTTTGCCGATCAGCGAAAGCTCCTTTACGCCGTTTTCAACGCCGCGCGCGTAAAGCTCGGCAAGCTGCTCCTCGTCGCCTGAGAAACCTATTACGAGAGAGCCGTTGTTTTTATATCCGACTCCGAGACGCTTGCAGAGCCCCGGCATGAGCTTTGCTCCTCTTACGTTGAATTTCGCCTTGAGCGAACCGGTCTTCGCGTCGAAGCCGGCGTGGACTATGCCGCTGTTTGCCCCGGTCGCGCCTGCGGCGAGATCGGAAGCGGCTTCAAGCAAAACGATATTTGCCTCGTATTTCGACAGCGCCTCGGCGCATAACGCGCCCACGACGCCGCCGCCGATAATGATTATGTCGTACATCTTGACTCCGTTAAAGCAATTTTTGATTATTCTATCATACTTTCAAATATATTTCAATACTCTTTCTTTGAAAAAAACACAAAAATTTTTACAAAAAAAGAGTAATATCGTGATTTTTGCGGTATATTATATATGGAAGAACAAAATCGCGGGCAAATTTCCCCGTATTTTATGAAGAAAAGGTGTATCATGGCATTTCCGCCCGAATTTATCGAAGAGGTAAAAAGAAGAAACAGTCTGGTCGACGTGATAAGCGGCTATGTTTCGCTGCGCCGCGCAGGTTCAAACCACGTGGCTTGCTGTCCTTTTCACAATGAAAAAACGCCTTCGTTCACCGTATTCGAACGGAGCGACTCGTTTTACTGCTTCGGATGCGGCGCCGGCGGAGACGTTATAACCTTTATAATGAAAGCGGAAAATCTCGACTATCCGTCAGCTGTCGAATTTCTTGCAAAGCGCGCCGGTCTCACCGTTCCGGATAACGGATACGATAAAAGCGAGCTGTCGAAAAAGAGAAAAACGCTCGATTTGAACAAAGAAGCGGCAAAGTTTTTCCACGGGCAGCTCGTAAGCGGCAAATATCCTCAGGCTATGGAGTACGTTGAGAAAAGAAGGCTCGGCAGAGCCGTGCGCCGCTTCGGGCTCGGATACGATCCGCCGAACAGCAAGGCTCTTGCGAATTATCTTTCGTCTCTCGGATATACGGGGCGCGAGATGAACGAAGCGTTCCTCGTGAACCGCGGCGGATACGATATTTACGGCGGCAGACTTATCTTCCCTGTGATCGACGCCGCCGGAAACGTCGTCGCCTTCGGCGGAAGAGCCATGGGAAACGAAAAACAAAAATACATCAACACGACCGACACTCCGGCGTTCAATAAAAGAAAAAATCTCTATGCGCTGAATTACGCCAAGAACGCAAAAGAGGACTATTTCATACTTTGCGAGGGATACGTCGACGTTATAGCTCTGCACCTGGCGGGATTTTCGACGGCGGTAGCGTCGCTCGGCACGTCGTTCACGTCGGAGCAGGCGGCTCTTATGAAAAAATACAAGCCGAAGGTCGTGATCTGCTACGACGGCGACGCCGCGGGGCAGAACGCCACGCAGAAGGCGATAGCGCTCACCACCGCCGCCGGGCTTGAAACGAAGGTGCTTACGATACCGGGCGGTCTCGATCCGGACGAGTTCATCGGCAAATACGGAAAAGAGAACTTTTTGATCCTTTTGCAGAACTGCTACGGACAGGCTGAATTCCGTTGTGAAAAAGCGCTCGCGAAATACGACCTGGCGTCGGACGAGCAGAGAGTCGCCGCCGCGAAAGAGACGGCGGATATAATCGCTTCGTTTCCGACGGCGATAGAGCGCGAGATATACGGAACGAAATACGCCAAAAAGCTCGGTCTCAGCCGCGACAGTTATCTTGAAACGATAAAAAGAAAAGCCGAAAAACTGCAGAGGGCGAGAGAAAACGAAGAAAAAAAGAAAATAATAATGGCGTCCGAAGGGTACGGAGACAGGGTAAATCCCGATATGGTGAGGATGAAAAAGGCGGCGAGCGCCGAGGAAGCCCTGCTCGGCATAGGGCAGATGTCTCCGGAATTCCTTATAAAAGCCGAAGAAAGCGGCGCCCTTACCGCCGACGATTTCATGACCGGATTCGGCATAAAGATCTACGGCGTAATGCTCGAGAGCATAAAGAAAAACGGTAAATTCGATATCGCGCTCATATCGGAATCGCTGTTTCCGGAGGAGGTCGCGAGAGTGGTGAGGATGTATTTAGCGAGGCAGCAGCTTCACGATAACAGTTACGAAGTGTTTTTGAAATACGCCGCGGCTCTTCGCGAGGAGAGGAACAAGCAGGAAAAAAGCGACGATAAAGCGACGTACGACGATATACGGGAAATAATAAATAAAAAGAAAAAGAAAAACAACGACGGAGGAGATACGTAAGTGGAAAACGAAAAGAAAGCGATAATAAAGTCTCTGATAGAAACCGGTAAGGCTAAAGGCATGCTCACCTACAACGAGATCACCGAAGCGCTCGACGAGATCGATATGAGCATGGAGCAGATCGAAAAATTCTATGAAAGACTGCAGAACGAAGGCATTGAAGTAGGCGGATTTCTTGACGACAGCCCCGAAATGGAGGGCATCGAGCGCGAAATGGAGAAATACGGCTCCGCCGAAGAAATGGAGAAGATGCTCACGCAGGAAGGTCTTTATATCGACGACCCCGTGAGAGTGTATCTGCGCGACATAGGCAAGTATTCGCTGCTCGATCACGACAGAGAGCTTGAGCTCGCGGAAAGAATGTCTTACGGCGACAGAAACGCGAAAAAAGAGCTCGTCAATTCGAACCTCCGTCTCGTCGTAAGCATCGCGAAAAGATACGTGAGAAACGGTATGTTCTTCCTCGATCTTATCCAGGAGGGCAACCTCGGCCTTATGAAAGCCGTTGAAAAATTCGACTATACGAAGGGCTACAAATTCTCGACCTACGCCACGTGGTGGATCAGACAGGCGATCACCCGCGCGATAGCCGACCAGGCGAGAACGATCAGAATACCGGTACATATGGTCGAAACGATCCATAAGGTATCGAAGATATCGAGGCAGCTTCAGCAGGAAAACGGCAGAGAGCCGACCGCGGAGGAAATAGCCGCCGAGCTCAATATGAGCGTTGACAAGGTCATTGAAATAATGAAGGTCGCTCAGGACCCGCTTTCGCTCGAAACGCCCGTCGGCGAAGAGGAAGACACGCATCTCGGCGATTTCATAGCGGACGACGATTCGCCCGCCCCCGTCGACGCCGCGTCGCAGACGCTGCTGCGCGAACAGCTGAACGACGTGCTCAACACGCTCACCCCGCGTGAAGCGCAGGTCCTTCGCCTCCGTTTCGGACTTGACGACGGTCAGCCGAGAACGCTCGAAGAGGTCGGAAAGCAGTTCAATATAACGAGAGAGCGTATAAGGCAGATCGAAGCGAAGGCTCTGCGTAAGATCCGCCATCCCAGCAGATCGAAAAGGCTCAAAGATTTTCTTGAATAAAGCCGTTGTGATATTTTACAATAATTCAAGCACTTCAATGTGCATAAAGTAGAATTTATCGTCAAGAACGACAAAATTATCAGATCCTATTAGTTATTATTGCACATAAAAAGCGGCTGAAATCGGTTCCTTTGCCGGATCCGGAGAGATCAGCCGCATTTTAATTTAAAAAAATATACTTGACAATTTGCCTTATATAATGTAAAATAGGTACAATGACATAGCTATCCGGTCACGGTAGGTGCTTTTAGGAGGTTTTTTTCAAATGAAAAAGAGACTTGCGGCGTTATTGTTGATACTGATAATGCTTCTTTCCTGCGTTCTCACGAGCTGTAATCTGGACGAAGGCGAGATAGAACAAACCGAAACAAGACGCCCGCTTACGATCACGCTTTATTGCGTCACCGGCGATGAAACGACGCCGGAAGCCGTTAAAAAGGTGCAGGACGCGATAAACAGCATAACGAAAAAGAGATTCAAAACGCAGATCATACTGCGGCTTTATAAGGAATCCGACTACGTCAACGTGGTTGACAACCTCGTCGCGGACATAGCTCTCGAAGAGCAGAAGAAGGCGGACGACGCCTCCGCTTCCGCGTCGGCGGCAAAAGAGTCGAAGCGTATCGCGGCGATAGATAAGCTCATAGCCGCCGATAAAGCCGAGGTCACCACGCGCTCTCTCATAATCTGGCATCCCGAAACCGAGGAACAGACAGAGGAGGAAACGTATGAAACGGAGAAAAACATTCTTAACGAAAACGTTGAGAAGTACCCCGAAGTACGCGCGACCCAGCTCGACATATTCCTTATCTGCGGAACAGACAATCTTTACAAATACGTAAACGATGAAAAATACGCGACCGACGGCGAACCGTTCCTCGTATCGATGGACGAATCGCTCACGCTTTCCGCAAAGTCGATAAAGCAGTACGTCAACCCCACCGTGCTCCTCGCCGGTAAGGTGAACAACTCGCAGTACGCCATTCCGACTAACAAGCAGATAGCCGACACCTCGATGTATCTCGTGCTTAACAAAGCGATGCTCAAAGAGTTCGGAGCGGAAGAAAACTCGATAAAGAATTTCACGAGCGCCGCGTATATAGATTTCATGCAGAAGGTCAAAGACAGCGGCAAAGGCTATATTCCGCTTCTCTCCGAAGTCCCCGCTCCCGGTATCGTATCGGTATTCGGTGAAGAATCCATATTCGGCACGTATGTCGCCAACACGGCGGTAGCCGGATTCAAAGCCGTTCCGAAAAACCTGCTTTCCGCTTACCAGTATACCGACCACATAATCTATATGGAACAGTACAAGAGAAACGGTTTCGTAGGTACGGGCAACGAAGAAAAAGGCAAGTGGGCTTCCGCCGTTATTACAGCCACGGCGGATGAAATAGCCGAATACAGCGAAGACGAATACGTCGTAAAGGTGCTCGGCAAAGGCATGGCGACGAACGAGACCGTCGGTCAGTATATGTTCGGCATCAGTAAATACGCCGCCAACCCCGACAGATGCATGGAAATAATAACTTACCTCACGACCAACTCGGAAATCAGAAACCTCCTGCAGTACGGCGTCGAAGGTTATAACTACAAGATAGATATCGACAGCGGCAAGCTGCAGCGCCTCAATCACGAATATATGATGAATATCTTCACGACGGGCAACACGTTCATAGCGTATCCGGAAGAAGATATGCCGCTCGACGTTTGGGAAAAAGCAAAAGAAGCGAACAAAACGGCGATCGTTTCACCGTATATGGGCTTCATTTACGAAAAGCCCGAAACCGAGGAGCTCATAGCGAAAATGAAAGCCCTCTCCGCCTCCGTGCTTGAAAAGATCAAAAACTACGATCTGGAAAAAGACAGAGCCGAGAAGAAGGAAAAAATCAATAAATCCATAGCGGACGCCGAAGAAAAGCTGAATGAACTCAAGGAAAAGCTTGACGCGGTCGCGCCGACGGCGCTCTCTTATATCGAAAGAAGAACGGCTGCCGAAGAAGCTCTCGTACCGTATACCGAAGCGCTCAACGAGGCAAAGGCGGCGATAGCTCCGTACGATACCGTGATAAACAAATGCAAGAGCGATATAAGCTCGCTCAACAACAGGATCAAAGTCGAAAAAGCCAAGAAGCCGACCGAAGCCGATCCGAACCTCGGTCCGGACCAGGCGCTGATCGACGAATGGACCGCCGAGATCGAGCAGAACGAACTGACGATCAGAGAACAGCGCGGATATTCCTATGAACTGAGAAAAGAGCTTGCCGAAGCGCAGGCGGCTTACGACGAGAAGTACGCGGAGCTGAAGAAGATCAACGACGAGTATCAGAACAGAAAATACAGCGACGATCCCGAAGTGATGAAGATCTACGAAGACGAGCTGAACAGAGCTGCTCATCCCGAACTGGAATGGGAAGAGCTTACCAAGGAAGAAGCCGACAGCAGAAAGAAGATCATCGACGGGATGAACAAGCTTCAGACCTCTTACGAAGCGAGACTCAACAACTATAACGCCAAGCTCAAAGAGATCGAAGACTATGAAAAAGAGCTCGAGACCTACAACGTGCCCGAGCAGTCCGAAATAGACGCCGATTACGCAAAAGTCTGCGCCGAAGTCGACGAGCTTACCGCTCTTACCGCAAAGCTCGAAGAAGAGAAGAATACGCTCGAAGCGTCCGCCGAAAGCGCGCGGAAAGCCGTAGAGGACGCAAAAGCGGCTCTTGAAGCGGCGAAAGCCGTTCTCGACGAAAAGCAGGAAGCGTTCGCGCCGTTCAATAAAGAAAACGCGATAGCTCTTTCGTACATCGAAGATAAAGAGACCGAAATAGCGGCGGCGCAGAAGAAGCTCAACGATGAAAACGCAAAAGCTTCTCCTTCCGAAGTGAAGATCAGCGAATACACGACTCAGCTCGAAACGCTGAACGCCGAGCTCGCGGAGCTCAAAGCGACGTACGACGCGACGGTTGCCAAAGGCGCCGCCGAAAAGCAGGCGTATGAAACCGCCCTCGCCGAATACACCGCAAAAGAGGAAGCCCTCAAAGCGGCTGAAAACGCCGAAGCTCTCACACAGCTCGAGGCAAAGAAAACCGAGCTTGCCGAAGCAAGCAGCAGCCTCAAGAAAGCGACGAAGACCAAAGACGAAATGCTCCAGAAGGATTACGAGTATTACGACGTAATGGCGAAAACGCTTTACGGAGCGTTCTTCAAGTCGCTTATCGCCGAATGTGAAGAAAATGACGATTACAAGCTGTTCATGAACGTCGGCGAAGAACTGGCTGACGACGAAAAAGGCATCGTATCGGCATATAATACGTGGTACGAATCCATGTACGGAGCAGGGTGATAGAAATATAAATCAAAAAAGCCGTCAATGCGACGGCTTTTTGATTTGCGATATGTTGCCAAGGCAACGCGATATATCCTTCGGATGCGAAATATTGCTTCGCAATGCGATATGCCCTTCGGGCGCGATTTATAATATATCAGAGCCTTTTGCCTACCTCGTGGAGGATGTCGATCGACGGGGCGGGGATCCTGCCGAGCCCGTCGGGACCGACGTTCAGCAGATAGTTTATGCCGGCGTCGTTGAGCCGCTTTTTTAATTCGAGCACCGTTTCGGGCGATTTCCAGTTGGAATCGTAATATTTGAAGCCCCACGTGTCGTTTAACGTGCAGGGCGCTTCATAGAGCATGCCTTTGTTGTCTTTCGGTATCTCGTTATCCTCCGCCGAAACGTAATCGCCTTTACCGTTGCCGATTCGCGAATTGAGAAGACAATCAGGCTGATAGAATTTTACCATATTATACAGTTCGTCGCTCTGTTCGGGAGTGAGCGTGACCGGCACGTCGAACCAGATGAGGCAGAGATCGCCGTAATTGTTCAGTATCTCTTTGACCTGCGGCTTGATCTTCTCTTCAAAGCAGACCGAATAGTCCTTGTGCGCGTCGTCCGGATAATCCCAGTTGTTCGTAAGATAAGCCGCGCCGCCGCACCAAGTTTTGTCGGCGGTGTAGCCGCCGCCGTGCGGATGCTGCCAGTCGAGATCCTGCGAATAGTAAAGCCCGAGCTTCAGCCCGTACTTTCTGCACGCCGCGGCAAGCTCTGCCACGACGTCGCGGCCGAAAGGCGTCGCGTCGACGACGTTATAACTCGAAGCGTTCGATTTGAACATGGCGAAGCCGTCGTGATGCTTGCTCGTGAACACGACGTACTTCATCCCGGCGTCCTTTGCAAGCTTCACCCATTCCTCCGCGTCGAAGCAAACGGGATTGAACGCTTTGCATAACCGTCCGTATTCGCAAAGAGGTATGCGGAAATATTCCTGCGCCCATTCGGCTATATAATCTCCCATCCGCTGTCCCTTCCATTCTCCGCCGAGCAGAGAATAAAGGCCCCAGTGGATCATCATGCCGAATTTTGCTTCCGAAAACCATTTTCTGTTATCCATATCGCACCTCAATCGTATAAATAATATTTTTCATTTTCAGCTCTGAACCGCTCAGCCTGCGCGTTCCATTTTTCGTAAAGCGCGTTGACGTCCTGCATAGACGTTCTCAGATCGGAGTTGCCGCAGGAAAGATCTATATGATATCTGCCCGCCGAAGGTTTCAGAAATTCAAAGCAGTCGGGATACATATCCTGCACGGTCTTTATCAGAACGATACCGAGCCGCACCGGTTCGAGCGAGCGCTTATCCGTAAGGTGGAGCCGCACGCCGTAACAGGTCTCTTCTTTGTATTTCGAAAAATGCGGAATAAAGAACGCGGGGCTGAATTTCACGCCGTAAAGCGACCTTTCGGAATTGAGTCTGTCCGCAAGCTTTATCGGATCGATATACGGCGCGCCGATAAGCGAAAACGGCTGCGTCGTGCCGCGCCCCTCGGTAACGTTCGTGCCTGCGAGCATACATGTGCCGTTATAAAAACATACGGACTCGAAAGTCGGCAGGTTCGGGCTCGGGCGGACGAAAGGAAGCCCCGTCTCGTCAAAGTACGTATCCCGTTTCCATCCGGTAAGCCCGACTACGGTGAGATCGCAGCCGAGAGAAAATACGCCGTTATAATACCGCGCAAGCTCGCCGAGCGTCATACCGTGGCGTATC
>JAEEGL014215885.1_pt1 | contig 28167 bp, 28 predicted proteins | sample 9134231 | NCBI WGS metagenome assembly JAEEGL01 (sample SAMN16246548, study PRJNA631951) | gut metagenome | biome: gut microbiome; feature: rumen; material: fiber-attached | host: Bos | place: Iran: Karaj | collected 2018-10
CCGCTCGTACAGGCGAAAAGGTCTATCTCTGAGACGGAGACGCCTCCGGTCCGGAGCACCGTTTCTATCAGCGGCATGAGAGTCTCGGTATGAGTGTTTCCGTTGGTGACAGAGGCTTCGGAGATCAGCCGGCTGCCGTCGCATAGGGCGGCGGAGGCGGTCCCGGAACAGCTGTCGCAGGCAAGTACTGTCATTCGTTTACCACCGATACTGTGATTTTCCGGCCTTCGGGGGTGCCGGCCGGCGCGTCCGCCGGCACGGGCGAGATGACGGCTTCGATCCTGCGCTCCGGCAGGGCGAAGTATATCTTCTCCGGCCATTCGCAGAGCACGGCCGAATCTCTTCCCTCTGGGATGTCGTAGAATCCGGTCGAAAAGAGATCGTCGTATCCGTTAATCCGGTAGGCGTCCATGTGGCATACGCGGATCCGTCGTCCGCCGATACGGCACGGGTATTCGTTGATGAGTGTATATGAGGGAGAGCGGACGCTGACCCCGGGGCAGAGAGCTCCGATGAAGCCGCGTGCGAAGACGGTCTTGCCTGCGCCGAGGTCTCCTCTCAGGCAGACGAAGGACGGCATCGACGGGTCGTCGCGTATCATTCCGGCGAGCTTCGCGCCTGCAAGCCCGGTGTCCCGGACGTTCTCCGATACGGTTTCAAAAAGTGTGACGGTACCAGACATCTCAGCCGCGGAGGGCAAGTCCCAGTTCCTTCTTCAGGGCGTCGAGCATTCCCGCGCAGACTTTGTCTGAATCGTCCTGTGTGAGCGTGCGGTCGGCCGCTCTGAGCACCGCCCTGAGCGAGACGCTCTTCCGGCCGGCGCCGAGCTGAAGCCCGCGGTAGACGTCGAAGACCTTTATATCCTCGAGCAGGTCGCCTCCGGCCTTCTTCATCACGTCCTCGATCTTTCCGACCTCGAGGCCGTCGTCGCAGACGAACGAGAAATCGCGCGTCACGGCGGGGTACTTCGGGAGCGGGCGGTATTCGATCGTCCTGTCGGAGGCGGCGAAGAGCCCGGGAACGCTGATCTCGGCGGCGAAGATCTGCTGATCGGTACCGTAAGCGGCGGCGACGTTCGGGTGGATCTGTCCGAATGTGCCGAGTAGTTCGCCTTTCGCGCTCCGGAATTCCGCGCATCTTCCGGGATGGAATCCGGGTGCCGCGGCGGCGGTGAACGATGCGCCCCTGACGCCGCACGACCTCAGCAGCGCCTCGACTATGCCCTTGACGGTATAAAAAGTGCAGCCTCCGTACATTCCCAGCGTCAGCGATACCGGCTCCTCGGGGAGCGCATCGGGGTCGTCGCCCGGGATATATACAGTCGCCATCTCGAACAGCCTGGCGTTTTCGTTGCTGAAGTTGATGTTCCTCGCGATCACCTCGAGCATCGAGGGAAGCGCGGTGGTGCGCATGATGCCGGTGTCCTCTCCGAGGGGATTGCGGATCTTCACCGAGCGCCTTCTCGGGTCGCCGGCGGGAAGACCGATCCTGTCGTAGTATTTGGGACTGATGAACGAGAACGTCTGTATCTCGGACAGTCCGAGCCCGATGAGGGTCTGCTCGATTCCGAGGTCGAAGTTCTGCCTCGGGGTCCTCATTCCCTCGGTGGTGCTGGCGCAGATCGCAGCCGATTCTATGGTGTTGTAGCCCCTGATGCGGATGATCTCCTCGGCGAGGTCGGCCATCTCTTCGACGTCCGCTCTCCAGGAGGGGATGATGACGTCTCCTCCGTCGAAGCCGAATCCGAGCTCGGCGAGCGTCCTGCGCATGAATGCCTCGTCGATCGATGTGCCGAGGAAGCGGTTGATTACGTCGGGACGGAGCGGCGTCCTGCGGGCGGCGGTCCGTCCGGGGAAGACGTCGGTGATGCCGTCGACGACGGTCCCGGCGCCCAGCATCTCGACCAGTTCGCAGGCTCTCTCGATCGCGGGGAGGGTGTTCTCGGGGTCGAGGCCCTTCTCGAATCTCGACGAGCTCTCGGTGCGCATGCCCTGCTTGCGGGCTCCGATCCTGACGCAGGCTCCGAGGAAGTTCGCCGACTCGAACACGACGGTCGAGGTCTCACCGGTGATCTCGCTGTTCTCGCCGCCCATGACGCCGGCCAGAGCGACCGGCTTCTTCGCATCAGCGATTACGAGCGTGCCGCCGTCGAGGATGTGTTCCTTTCCGTCGAGCGAGACGAACTTCTCGCCTTCGGCCGCTGTCCGCACTGTGATCGACGAACCGTCGAGGCACTTGTAGTCGAACGCGTGCATCGGCTGTCCGTATTCAAGCATGACGTAATTGGTTATATCGACGATATTGTTGATCGGGCGCACGCCGGACGCGCGCAGACGTGCTCTCATCCAGAGCGGAGAGGGCGCGATCTTCACGTCCTTCACGACTCTCGCCGTGTATCTCGGGCAGAGCCCGGGGGCGCTGTCGGTCACGGTGAGGTAGTTTTCGATGCGGTCGCCGTCCGACGATCCGCGCACCGAAGGGGCGTGCAGTTTCAGCGGTCTGCCGAAGGAGACCGAGGCCTCTCTGGCGAGTCCGATGACCGACAGACAGTCGGGACGGTTGGGGGTGATCTCGAACTCTACGGCGGTGTCGGAGAGCTTCAGGACGTCGCGGATGTCGGCGCCGACGAACTTCCCGAATTCCTCACCGAGGATCAGTATCCCGTCCTCGGCGGCTCCCGGCATGTCGTGCGTCGTCAGCTCAAGCTCGGCTATCGAGCAGAACATGCCCTCGGAGAGAACTCCGCGGAGCTTGCTTTTCTTTATCTCCCCGCCGGGGAGCCTGGCGTCTGCGACCGCCACCGGGACCACCGCCCCGGGAAACACGTTCGTCGCGGCGGTGACTATCTGCAGCGGCTTTTCTCCGCCCGCGTCGGTCATGCAGATCTGCAGCCTGTCGCTGTTTTCGTGCTTTTCGACCGAGAGGATCTTTCCGACTTTGACGTTTATTATGTTTTCGCCGAGCACCCTGTAGTTTTCGACCTTGGATCCGGTGTCGGTCATCCTGTCGCAGAATTCCTTGGGACCCATTCCGGTTATATCGGTGAACTCGTTCAGCCATTCAAGTGATAAAATCATTTTACGATCAACTCCTGCTCCTGTAATCTTCAGTTGTTCCGGTCCGGGCGCCGCTCAGAACTGCGAGAGGAAGCGCATGTCGTTCTCGTAGAGCAGGCGCATGTCGTCGATGTGGTATTTCAGCATCGCTATGCGCTCGATCCCGAACCCGAAGGCGAATCCGGAGTATTCGTTCGGATCTATCCCGCAGCCCGAGAGCACCTTCGGGTGCACCATCCCGGCGCCGAGGATCTCGATCCAGCCCTCTCCCTTGCACAGACGGCAGCCTTTTCCGCCGCACGCGAAGCACGATACGTCGACTTCTGCGGACGGTTCGGTGAAGGGGAAGTGATGAGGCCTGAACCTGATCTTCGTCCCTTCGCCGAATGTGTTCTTCGCGAAGAGCTCAAGGACGCCCTTGAGGTCGCCCATCGTGATCCCGCGGTCGACCACGAGACCTTCGAGCTGGTGGAAGAGCGGTGAATGGGTGGCGTCGACGTCGTCGGCCCGGTAGACTCTTCCGGGGGATATTATCCTGATCGGCGGCTTCTGCTTTTCCATGACGCGCACCTGTACGGGAGACGTCTGGGAGCGGAGAAGGACGCTGTCGGTGATGTAGAAGGTATCCTGCGTGTCTCTGGCGGGATGGTTGGGCGGGATGTTCAGGGCCTGAAAGTTGTAATAGTCATATTCGACCTCCGGTCCCTCGGCTATGCTGAAGCCGAGACCGAGGAAGATGTCCTCGAGTTCGCGCCTGATCTTGGTCAGCGGATGTCTGTGCCCGATCTCGAATCTCTCGCCGGGCATGGTCACGTCGAGCTTTTCGCTCATGAGCCTGTGCTCCAGCTGCGATGTCTTCAGATACTGTTTTCTGGCCTCGATGGCCGCCTCGATGGCCGCCCGGACCTTGTTCGCGAGCTGGCCGATCTGCGGTCTTTCCTCGGGCGACAGGCTGCCCATGCTCCTGAGCACGGCGGTGAGGTCGCCCTTCTTGCCGAGGTATTCGATCCTGACCTTCTCGGGGTCTATGCCGTCCTCGTTTATCTTCTTTTCGGCCTGCGCCTGGATCTCGGCCAGTTTTTTCTTTAGTTCGTTCATCGAATGGATCCCGTCCTTTTCGTATGCTGTATAGTGCACCCTGTGTTCATTTTCCCGCTTTCGGGAAGCTGTCCTTAAGCCCGACGATCCGGTTGAAGACGCCGGGGTGCTTCGAATCGGCGACGTAATAGCCGTTGCGGACGAACTGGAACCGTTCGCCCGGCTTCGCGCCGGCCAGCGACGGCTCGACGGCGCAGCCTTCCAGCTTCTTCACCGATTCGGGGTTCAGATAGTCGCCGTAGGTCTTTCCCTCGGGGATGTCGTCGACGTTCTCGAGGGTAAAGAGGTGGTCGTATACCATGACGTCGCGGCGCGCGGCGTATTTTTCAGACAGCCAGTGTATCGTGCCCTTTATCTTTCTTCCGTCGGAGGGGCTGCCGTTCCCCGAGACCAGGTCCGCCTCGGCGTGGATCGCCTTCACAGTACCGTCGGCGTTCTTTTCGAGCGAGACGAATTTGACTATGTAGGCCCCCATCAGTCTCACCTCGCCGCCCGGCTTCAGTCTGAAGAACTTGGGAGGCGGGACTTCGGCGAAGTCGTCGGACTCGATGAGGAGCTCGCGGGTGAAGGGCAGACTGCGGGTTCCGGCGTCCGGGTCTCCCGGGTTGTTCGGAAGCTCGAACCACTCGGTCCTGTCTTCCGGGTAATTGTCTATGATGAGCTTGAGAGGGGAGGTCACCGCGACGCGGCGCGGAGCCGTGCGGTTCAGCTCCTCCCTGATGCAGTGCTCGAGCAGCTCTATCCCCACGACGCTGTATGCCTTGGCGACACCGGCTCTGTCGACGAAGTCGAAGATCGCGGAAGGAGTATATCCTCTTCTGCGGAGCCCGCACAGAGTGGGCATACGGGGGTCGTCCCAGCCGTCGACGAGACCGGTCTCGACGAGCTGCCGCAGATATCTCTTGCTCATTACGGTGTGCGTGACGTTGAGCCTGGCGAACTCGCGCTGCTTCGGCTTCTTCTCGAAGCCTATGCTGTCGACCACCCATTCGTAGAGCGGGCGGTGGTTCTCGAATTCGATCGAGCAGAGCGAATGAGTGATCCCCTCCAGGGCGTCCTGGATCGGATGCGCGAAGTCGTAAAGGGGATAGATGCACCATTTGCCGCCCTGGCGGTGATGAGAGGTGTGAAGGATGCGGTAGATGGCGGGGTCGCGCATGTTCATGTTAGGGCTCGCCATGTCTATCTTCGCGCGGAGCGTCCTGCTGCCGTCGGGAAACTCGCCGTTTTTCATTCTCTCGAAGAGGTCGAGGTTCTCTTCGACGCTCCTGCCGCGGAAGGGCGATTCCCTCCCGGGCTCGGTGAGCGTTCCGCGGTATTCGCGCATCTCGTCGGCAGTGAGGTCATCGACGTACGCCTTCCCGTCCTTTATCAGCTTAACGGCGAACTCGTAGCACTTGTCAAAGTAGTCGGAGCCGTAATAGACGCCGCCCGTCGGTTCGCATCCGAGCCAGAGCAGATCCTCGTAGATCGACTTCACATACTCGTCGCCTTCCTTCACGGGGTTGGTGTCGTCATAGCGGAGGTTGAAAAGGCCGCCGTATTTCGCCGCGGCGCGGCTGTTTATGCGTATGGCCTTGGCCGAACCGATATGAAGGTATCCGTTCGGCTCAGGCGGAAAGCGAGTGTGGATCTTCAGTTCCGGATCGGCGCGAAGGTCCTCCTCTATTATGTCGTGTATGAAATTGCCGGCGCCTACCGTATCCGGAGCTTCGGACTCCGGCGCCGCCCCGTCCGCGGCATGAAGTGAAACGGGAGAGCCGTCCGGCAGCGTGTTTTCACAGTTGTTTCTGAATGACATGAAAAGCTGACCTCTGAGTGAAAAAATATATAATATTATATCACGTTTTAATCAGTTATGTCAATAGTAAATAAAAGGCCCCGCCGCGGAAAGTCCGCGGCGGGGAGGATATGATCTGCTTTCAGTTTCAGAGGCCGGCATTTCAGCCGAGCGACTCAAAGGACTGCATAAGCTTCTTGGTGAGGGAGTCGAGCCTCTTCTCGATGCCGACTTTTCTCGTCATCCAGCTGTTGGAGGCCATCGATATGGCGCTGCGGAAGTCGCCCTGACCGATGAGGTCGTTGGAGAAGATCCTGCCGAGGTCGTAGGTGAGGCTCTCGCGGATTATGTCATACATCTCGCCCGATGTCGGGTCGTCGACGTATTTTGTCTTGAGGGAGAGCTCAAAGACGGCCGGGGTGACCTTGCGGTATCCCTCGGAAGCCATGCACTCGACGAAGGCGGAGGCTTTCGCCTTGTCCTCGCAGTTGGCCGCGATCGCGTAGAGGGTGAAGGGGTTGCCCATCACGGTGTAGAAGCGGTCCTGGTCCTTGTTGTACTTCGGGCAGGGAACGACGACGTACTTGCAGTCGGCGTTCTCGGCAAAGACCTTGTGAGAGCAGCGGCACCTGTCGGTGCAGAAGAGGATACGGTTGTCGCGAAAGGCTTTCTGATGCTTGACGCTGTCGGTGTATATGCCGTACGGCGAGCCGAAGAGGCCTATCATCTTGTCGAGGGTGTCGACGACGCGCTCGCCGAACATCGACTCGGAGGAAACGATATAGCCGTTCTCATCCTTTTCGCAGATCGTGGCTCCCGAACCGTAGAACCACGGGTCGTTGTGGATTCCCGAGCACATATAGCCGAACGTGTCGGCATCGGCGTCCTTGGTGCCGGCGCCTTCGTAGACGCCCTGGCACATCTCAATGAACTTGTCATATGTCCAGTCGCCCGATTCGACGTACTTCTGCGGGTTCTCCAGGTTGTACTTGGAGAGCAGCTCGTTGTTCACGAAGCAGACGTACATCATCTCGAGGGCGTTCCTCGAGATGTCTCCCGAAGCGAAGTAGAGTTTGCCGAGGATCGTGGCCTGTTCGACGAGGAGATCGGACCACCAGGGCTGCGAGAAGTTGAGGTAGGGGCAGGTCGAGGTGTTGAGCATGTCGGTGAGCAGTCCGCTGCTCGCGTTCATCGCAATGGAAAGGGAATAGCTGGCGAGGACGTCGTAGTCGGCGTCGCCGCTCTTGGCCTTGTTGATAAGGTGGTTGTTCCAGTTCGATCTGTTATCGCTGTTGCCCTTTATCGCGTGCCATTCGATCGTCAGGCCGAGTCTCGTCTCGACGGTCTGGTTCCTGGAAAAGAGCTGGTCGAGTATGAGGTCGCCGGTCTGCTCCTCAACGTCGAATTCGGGGTGCTCGACGTCCTCCCAGCGGAGGATAGAGAGGGTGTCGCCGAATTTCAGGTCTGCCGGCAGGTCGTCAAGCAGGTAACCCTCATCGTCGTACATCGATGCCGTAGTGATATCCGCTGATGATCCGGCGGCTCCGGATACTTCATCCGTCTTGCTGTCGGTTCCGCCCGGGGCCGCGCAGGACGAAAGCAGGGAGATAGCGAACATCGCGGCGAGGAGAATGGAAAGAATGGCAACGGAATGCTTTTTCATCATCTTCGTTTGATTCCTTTCAATATTTGTAATTAAGGCTCATTCGCCCGGGACCGGATGACCGTCCCGGTTCCTTCTGTTTGTGTGTCTGTGCGTATATGCGTATATGCGTCTGTGCGTATGTTTGCTCATCATAGCCCGTCTGCCGTCACCCTCGGCGGGATGGCATAGCAGCGGGGCGGGGGGATGAGGAGCGGAAAGGGCGGCGGAGTGCCGGAGACGGGGCTTTATTCAGCCTCTTTTTTCTCCTCTTCCTCTTCGGTCGTGATCACGATGTAGTCGATGTAGTTCTTGAGTTTGGCCTTGGTGAAGATCTTGCCGCCGAAGTAGTCGACTTTGACTTTCGAAAGATCGCCGGAGATGAGGTACGCATCCTGGTTGAAGAGGATCGGGATGACGGGCATGTCTTCCATGAGCTTGGCTTCGGCTTCATGCAGCGCGGCCGCCCTGTCGGCGGAGTTCGCGGCGCCGAACGCCTTGTCGATGATGGCATCGTAGGCTTCGTCGGAATAGCCGGTCTTGTGCGGGACGTCGATGTATTCGTCAGATGTCATGGCCTGACCCTGGCCGGAATAGTCGGTGGCGAAGGGCGCGAGGACGGAGTAGGCGTCGGGCGTGTTGGCGATGAGGTCGATCGCGGCGACTTCGAATCTGCCGTCGTAGAACCTCTCGCAGAAGTTGTCGTCGTAGATATCCTTGACGTCTTCACCGGCGAGCTTCTCGTCGTTGACAGAGAGCTGGACCTTGTTGACCGAGACGTTGAACCCGAGCTGCTTCCAGGACTCGCAGACCGCATCGGCTATCGCGACGTGGACCTCGTCGTCGGCGCGGACGCTGATCGAGAAGGTGTAGTCGGCGGGGTTCTTTCCGGAGGCGGAGATGAATCCGGCCGCGGCGGAAGTATCGGCGGTAGTCTTTATCAGATCGCCGCCGACGCTCCGGAACAGCGTCTTGACGCTTCCGGCCTCGAATACCTTGCCGGGAACGATGGCGGAAGCCGCCTTCGCGAATACGACCTGCGCCGCTATTGCCTCGCGGTCGATCGCGGCCGAGAGGGCAAGGCGGATGTTCCTGTCGGCGAAGAGCTTCTCGGTCGTGCCGTCGGCCTTTGCGATGTCAGCCTTTTCGTTGAGGTAATATGTATGGGTGGAAAGGAGATCGTTGATGACGGCGGTGTCTTTGTAGTTGGCGCGGGCGCTCAGCGCGATATCGCCGACGTAGAAGATCTTTCCTTCGGCGAAGTCGGCGAGCTGTTCCTCCTTGGTCCTCGAGAAGTCGACGATCAGTCTGTAGGGGGTGACGCTCTCGTCAAGGTGCTTTGAGTCCTTGCCGCGGCGGTAGAACGAGTTGCGCTCGAGCGTCATCGAGGCGTACGAGGAATCGGGAGTGTTGGCGGTGTCGAAGCCGTAGTTGACGCGGCGGAGCATGAAGGGGCCGGAGTTGACCGTGGTGGCCGGCTTTTTTGCCCAGTCGCCGTTCTTTTCGACGATGCGTTCGCGCAGCGGGGCCAGCGCGACGCTGGTGAGGTTGAGAAGGAAGGCGTTGTAGTCGATGTCACCGACGAATGTGATCTGGAGCACCAGCTCGTCGATCGCGTAGATGCCGACGTCGTCGATCGAGCAGTCGCCCTGCTTGGCCTCTCTGGCGTTGAGTATGTCGTAGAGCAGGCAGCAGGCCTCACTGTTGAATTCGGGGTCGAGAACTCTCTTCCACGCGTAGATGCAGTCTTCGGCCGACACATAGATGCCGTCGGACCAGCTGTTCCCGCTGCGGAGGGTGATGTTCATTTTGTATTCGTGTTTCTTCTCGTTCTTGATTATCTCGTAACTCTCGGCGATCGAGGGGACGAGCTTTCCGTTCGCGTCGATCTTGAAGAGCGTATCGTAGAGCAGTGAACAGAGCTGGTATGCCGAGTCGTTGTTCAGGCAGAGCGCCGGGTCGAGCTCGTAGACCGGATCGGTCAGGTACAGCGTGATCTCGGCGCCGAAGACGTTTTCGCCGTCGATCTTCCTGTCATAGCATCCTGCCAGACAGCCGACGAGAACCAGCGCTGTGAGTAATAAAGCGGTAATGCGCTTTGACATGGTGGGGAAGTCCTCCTTGCAGGTGTTTCTTTACGGAGAAAAAGATTATAATATTATTATACCATTATCAGCCGCGTTTTGCAACCGGTTTTGCGCACGCGGGAGATTATTTTTTTTCGTTTTCCGGTTTGTCGGCGGGTTTGTTCTCATCCCCGGAGGTGTTCTTCTTTTTGTCGGACGCTTCCTTCTTGTCGCCCGCGTCCTTCTGGTCGGAAGACTGTGCCTGCTGTCCGCCGCCGGCGTGCACCTGCACTCTGGATACCGAGCTGCGGAGGATCTGAAGTCTCGTGCGGTCGCGCGAGGAGACGATGGTGACGGTGTCCTCGCCGCTGATCGATATGATTATCCCGACGATGCCGCCGATGGTGACGATCTCGTCGCCGATGGCGAGGTTGTTCCTCATCTCGCGGGTCTCCTTCTCCTGCTTGCGCTGGGGACGTATCATGACGAAATAGAGGAGAACCACCATCACGACGATGAGGATTATCATGCCGTACTGCTGGAAGAATCCCGCCGCGCCCGACGGGGCGGTGGAGGAGGTCAGTAGTGAAACGAATCGCATTTGTATGTCCGTGCCTTTCCTGCCGTCCCCCGCGCTTTTCCCGCGGGCAGGGACGGCCATTGAACTTTATCACTTATTATACAATAATCGGCGCGATTAATCAAGAGTTATTTGTGCGTGTGCCCCAAAAATCGCGTTACATCTTGAAAAAAAAACAGTAATGTGCTATAATTATGTTGAGTAAATCTTTAGTTTGGAGAGGTGCGGCCTGCCATGTCCGGAGAAGACGGAAAACAGGTCCGGGGACAGGACCGGAACAGCGTTTCGCGACGCCCGGAGAACGGGTTCCTCGAATGCGGGAAAATAGTTAACACGCGCGGACTCGACGGAGAGGTCAAGCTCGAATCGTGGTGCGACTCCCCCGCGGTGCTCGCGTCGCTGGAGGTCATATATTTCGCCGACGGCAGGGAGCTTCGCGGCCGCCGGGTGCTCTCGGCGAAAGTCAGCAGGAACCACGTTTTCATGAAGCTCTCGGACATCGACGGCATCGACGCCGCCGAGGCAATGAGAGGGGCCGTCGCGTATGCCGCGAAGAGCGATCTGCCGCTCGACGACGGGGCATTCTTCATCGCCGACCTGATCGGCCTGCCGGTCGTCGACGCCGACACCGGGAAGGAATACGGGCGTCTCGCGGACGTATTCAACGCGGGAGCGTCGGACGTCTATACCGTCGACACCCCGTCGGGCCAGCGCATGATGCCGGCCGTGAAGGAGTTCGTGATCAGGATCGACCCCGGAAGCGGCATCTACGTAAGACCCATCGAAGGAATGTTTGACTGATGAGATTCGACATCATAACCCTTTTCCCCGACCTCGTCGACTATGTCCTCTCCGAGAGCATAATCGGCCGGGCGAGAAGGAGCGGAGCGATCGATGTGCGCATGCACAACCTCCGCGATTTCAGCGGGAACCGCACCGGCAGAGTGGACGACACCCCGTACGGCGGAGGGAAGGGGATGCTGATCGCCGCCCCTCCCGTGGTGAAGGCGGTCGAGGCCGTGAGGGACGAGGACCCCGGCGTCCCGACGAGAGTCATCTATCTCTCCCCGAAGGGAGCCCTGCTGACCCAGAAGCGCGCCGCGGAGCTGTCGGAGGAATACGGCAGGCTCATACTCCTGTGCGGGCATTACGAGGGCATCGACGAACGCGCGCTGGAACTCGCCGTCGACGAGGAGATCTCGATCGGCGACTACGTGCTCACCGGAGGCGAGATCCCCGCCTGCATACTCGTCGACGCCGTCGCGAGGACCGTCCCCGGAGTGCTCTCGGCTCCGGAGTGCCATCTCGTGGAAAGCTTTTCGGACGGCCTGCTCGAGTATCCCCAATATACGAGACCTTACGAGTTCAGGGGACTGAAGGTCCCCGATATACTGCTTTCAGGCGACCACGCCGCCGTTGACAGATGGCGCGCCGAAGCCGCCCTGCGGCTTACCGAAGAGCGCAGGCCGGACCTCACCGAAAGGAGGAAGCGCGAGACAGGCGGAGAAAAAGGCAGGGACTGACACAGGACTCTGCCGGGACGCGCAGCGCAGTCTGCGATGCTTTCCCGCCGCGCCGCATTTACTGTAAATGAAGAAAAAATCGAATACGGACAATACGGCGGGCAGGACGGCAGGGCGCTCTCCCGGTTTCTTCGGCAGTATTTTCGACGCCGCCGGAAGGGCGTTCAGACGCGGAAAGACCGCCGCTGCGGCCATGTCGTACGGAAAGAGCCTCGAGCGGCTGGAGGGCTCATTCTTCTACAGGCTCTTCACCGGTCTCGGGGGACTTCGCATGAAGCTGCTCCGGACTCTGTCGGAAGCCTATGAGACCTCGTGCCTTGCCGGACTCGGCGAGCGCGTCGGAACGGGACTCGTCAGACTTCCGGCCAAGGCCTACGCCGCGTTCGTCCTTTCGTTCTCGGCCTCGTCGGCCGCCGTGATGATCCCCCGGTTCTTTTCGGCGAGCGGTTTCTCGGTCGCGCCGGCGGTGAGATCGATGGCTCTTCCGCTCCTGCTCACGGCGTGCTTCATTCCGCTGTTTTTCACCGACAGATCGGTATCTGAACTGCTCGACGGCAGCCGTCTCTTCAGGGAGATCCTGACCGACGGGATGGGGCTGCTCCCCGAAAAGCTCGGACTTCCGCCGGCGGGCGGCCGTCCGGTGCCCTTCGCGGTGCTTGCCGGTCTCCTCAGCGGGGCCGCGACGCTGTTCATACCGCCCGGGGAGGTCCTAGAGCTGTGGCTCTCCTTCCTCGCCGTGGTCTTCCTGCTGAAATTCCCCGATTCGGGGATCGTACTGCTCATCGCGGCGGCCCCGTTCATGTCGCTCTTCCGCTCGCCCTCGCTCACCCTGGGAGTGCTGCTCGTCGCGGTCTTCGTCGGATGGCTCGGGAAGCTCATAAGAGGGCGGAGGGTGTTACGCCTTACCCCTTCGGAAGTGCCCGTTCTGCTTCTGATGTTCGCGATACTGCTCTCGGGGATATCCTACGGCAGCGCTTATTCAATGAGGACGGCGCTGCTCATGTGCGCGCTGGCGTCGGGATATTTCCTGACTCACAGTATGGCCGGAAGCGAAAAGAGGCTCCGTCACGCTTCGACCGCCATAGCCGTCCCCGCCACCGTGATATCGCTCATCGGCATCGCCCAGTTCGTCGCCGGAGCTGCTGTCTTCGACTGGCTCGACGAGTCGCTGTTTTCGTCGATACCGGGACGGGTAACTTCGGTATTTGAGAATCCGAACATGCTGGCGGCATATCTCGCGCTGGCGTTTCCCGTAGTCCTGCGTCCCCTCGTCTCCGGGGAGGGCGCCGGGATGAAGACGCTGTCGCTGCTGTCGTCGGCCGCGGTCGCGGTCTGCTCCGTCCTCACCTGGTCGCGAAGCGGCTGGGCCGGCCTAGCCGCCGGAGCGGTCGTGCTGTGCGTATGCGTGTCTGCTCGCGGACTCGCCGCGGTCCCGGCCGCGCTGGGGGCCGGCTGCCTGTGCGCCGCCGCCTTCCCGCAGACGGTGGGAAAAAGACTATCGTACATGTTTTCAGCCGCCGACACCGCCAACGGATACCGCGTAAGGATCTGGAACGCCTGCGTGTCCGCGCTCCGCGACTTCCTTTTCACAGGGGGAGGAGCCGGCGACATCGCGTTTCGGAACGTTTATCTCAACTATTCGCTTCCGGGAACCACGGGAGCCCCGCATTCACACAGCATATATCTTCAACTGCTTCTCACCGCCGGACTTCCGGCGCTAGTCATGCTCGTGCTCTCGGGGATCGCGCTCTTCCGCAAATGCGCCGGAGCCCTGCTCGCCTGTTCGAACGGTCCGACTCTCAAGCGCGGTCAGGGTGGCATGTGCGCCTCGTTCGCGGCCTCGGTGGCGGCGCTGCTCGTCTCGGGAGTCTTCGACTATACGCTTTACAATTACAGGGTCTTCTTCCTGTTCTGCTGCGTCGCCGGGCTCGCCTCGGCGTCCGCGGACCTGATCTTCGAGACCAAGGACAGGGAAAAGATGAGCGACTATTCCTGACGAAGCCGGGAAACGGAAGAAGAGTGACCGGCGCAAAAGACACCTACAGAAAGGTCCCTACCGATGGAAAATGAGGATAGAATAAACGCATCCGGCATGTCCGGCGGCGCGTATCCCGGATACGGGGATGAGATCGTGACGGCGCGGAGCGCCGAGCCCGATCCAGCCCTTTCCGATCTCGCGCAGGCGCCGCCCGCCCGGAAAAAGAAGAGCCGCGGAAAGTTCAACATAATCGATCTTTCGATCATCATACTTCTCGTCGCAGCAGCCGCAATGATAGTCTACGCGTATTTTCCCGGCCTGTTCTCGGGCCGGAGCGGCCGGGCGGCGAACGCTCTCATCGAATACCGGGTGACCTTCGAGAAGGTGCCCGCCGGCACGGCCGGGCACATCGCGGCGGGAGGCAAAGTCACCGATCCCGACGGCAGGGTGCTCGGGACCGTCGTGTCAGCCGCCGAGGAAAAGCACCGCGAGTACGTCTATTCAGAGACCTCCGGAGCCGTCGTGGCCGCCTATTCGGATGACCTGTCCGACCTCACGCTCACGATATCGGCCGACGCCCGGCAGACGCGCGGAGCGCTCGAGACCGACGGCGTCAGGATCTCGGTCGGAGCCGTCTATTCGGTGATCACGCCCGATTTCGAAGGGCAGGGACGCTGCCGCTCGCTGACAGTCGCAGACTGAGAAGGTGGGGACGGAAATGGGTACGTTCAAAGAGAGAGAAGAAAAGAACGGCAGACGCTCGGCGCTGAGGGGGCGCGGCTTCGGAGTGCTCGACGTCTTCGTGATCGTCGCGCTCGCCGCGATAGTCCTCGCCGCGGCGCTGCGGTTCATCCCGCTCGAGAAGATGGCGGGAAACAGGCACGACTTCCGGGTTGAGCTGTCGGTCGAAAAGGCTGACGTCGCTCAGCTGACCGTCGGCGGCCTCGCCGAGGGGACCGAGCTTCGCAACGGCGACGGCGACGTGATCGGGACGGTGATCAGCTGCAACGTGGTGCCGTCGCGGATCGAGAGTGTCGCGGGCGAGAGCATCGTCGGGATCCCGTATCCCGCCGACACCTATGTCGACATAACCATCGTCATGAAGTGCGTCCTCACCGATTCGGCGGCGGGCAGGCTCGACGCCGGCGGGGAACCGGTGGCGGTCGGCAGGGAAATGTCGCTCCACACCCGGCTAGCGCAGTTCGACGGCAAAGTGAAGACGGTGAGTCCGCTCCAGGCCGCGGGCTGAAAACAGTAAACATCAAAGAAAACTATTTTTATCAAGTCAGAAAGGCATAAAAAATGATCCAGCGCGATGTAACAGTTGTCAACGAAGGCGGTCTGCACGCAAGACCCGCCACATTCTTCATCCAGAAGGCGAATTCCTACAAGAGCTCGATCTGGGTGGTTAAGGACGAGAGAAAGGTCAACGCCAAGAGCCTGCTCGGAGTGCTCTCGATAGGAATAGCCCAGGGCATGACGATCACGCTCGTGGCGGACGGCGACGACGAAAAGGCAGCCGTGGACGGGCTCGAGAAACTGATTTCCGGCGGACTGTCGGAATAAAAGGAAAAACGGGTTCGTAAAAGGCGGGTTGATATCCGCCTTTTATGATGAAAGCATCATGAGCGAGAGGGGGGCCGGCGGTTGTCATCCGATACGGGAACGGAAAAAAGCGAAAACAGAAACGGAATACGCGGCGGGCTCCTCGAGGAGGCGCTGAGGCTTCCGCTCACGCCCGGAGTCTATCTCATGAAGGACGCGGGCGGGCGGATCATCTACGTGGGCAAGTCAAGACACCTGCGCGACCGCGTTTCGCAGTATTTCAGAGACGGGAAAAAGAACGGCAAGACCGAGAGGATGGTCTCCTCGGTGAGGTCGTTCGAGTGCATGGTTTGCGACAGCGAGATCGAGGCTCTGACCCTCGAGAACACCCTTATCAAGCGCTATTCCCCGAAATACAACATCAAGCTCAAGGACTGCAAATCATATCCGTACATCAAGCTCACCGCCGGGGAATACCCGGTCCCGGCGGTCACGCGCAAAAGGCTGAACGACGGAGGAAGCTACTACGGCCCCTTTTCCGGGACTTCTGCCGCCTATTCGCTGCTGTCGGTCGTGTGCAGGACCTTCGGTCTGCCGTCGTGCAGACGGAAGTTTCCCGATGACATCGGCCGCGGCAGGCCGTGCATCTACTACCAGATGGGGCGCTGCTGCGGACTCTGCACCGGGAACGTCGATCCCTCCGACTACGCCGAGCGCGTGAAGTCTGCGGGGGCGATGCTCCGCGGGGGCATCGGCGAGGTGAGAAAGACGGCCGAGCGGAAGATGTACGAATACGCTGAAGCCGAGCGGTACGAGGCGGCGGCCGTCTGCAGGGACACCCTGCGGGCGCTCGACAGCCTTGTCGAACGGCAGAAGACCGTCGCCTCGCCCGATATCTCGCGCGACGTGGCGGCGACGGGAGAGAACAGCGGCCTCTCCGCGCTCTCGGTGCTGAGGATAAGAGGCGGCGCGCTGACCGACGCCGTGGACTATATCATCGATTCGTCGGTGCCCGACATAAGGAGCGCCGCGATGAGCCTGCTTGCCGAGCACTACTCCGGCTCGACCGACATACCGCCAGAGCTCCTTCTCGGCACCGGCTTCTGCGAAGACGACGCCGCGCTCCTCTCGGACTACCTGAGTGGACTTGCCGGTGAGAACGCGGCGCCGGGCGGAGGAAAGAAGCCGGCGCAGATCCCGGTCGCGCTGCCGCAGCGCGGCGAAAAGAAAAAGCTGTGCGTCATGGCGGAGGAGAACGCGGCGCTGGCGGCCGAGCGCGAGAGCAGGCGGCGGGGCAGGGACGAGAGAGTCGCAGCGGGACTCGCTTCGGTCCTGGCGCTTGAGACTCTGCCGTCGAGGATCGAGGCGTACGACATCTCGAACTTCGGCAGCGAGCAGATCACCGCCGGGATGATCGTCACCGAGGACGGAGCGTTCCGCAAGAGAGATTACAGGGCCTTCTCGATAAAAGACCTGGACGGCCCCGACGACTACGCCGCGATGAAGCAGGCGCTCTCTCGCAGGCTCGCGTATCTCCGCGGCGAAAAACAGGGCGACACATCGCTCTGCGTCATGCCCGACCTGATACTGGTCGACGGCGGAGCGGGTCACCTCGCGGTCGCGCTTGAGGCGCTGAGCGAGGCCGGGCTCGACATTCCCTGCGCCGGAATGGTCAAGGACGGGAACCACCGCACAAGGACGCTGGTCACCCCGGACGGCGAGTGCGACATCGCCGGCGACCGCGACCTTTTCGTGTTCATATACAGGATACAGGAAGAGATACACCGCTTCACAGTGAGCAAAATGACGGCCGGCAAGCGGAAGACGCTGAGGCGGTCGTCGCTCGAAAAGATAGACGGGATAGGACCCGCGAAGGCAGCGGCGCTGCTTGCCGCCTTCGGAGGACTTGCGGGCGTCAGGGCGGCCGGCGAAAAGGAGCTGGCCGGAGTACGGGGCATGTCGGCGTCCGACGCGGCGTCGGTCTTCGCGTATTTCCACGGGACGGACGGCCCTGAGGAACAGGAAGAAGAAAAGCGGAGAAAGACAAAATGAGAGTTATTACCGGAAGCGCCAGGGGCAAGAAGCTTGAGGCGCCGGCGGGGACCGGAACGAGACCGACGTCGGACCGGGCCAAGGAAGCCGTGTTCTCGGCCGTCGGAGACAGGGTCCGCGGGGCAAGGGCGCTCGATCTCTACGCGGGGTCGGGGCAGCTGGCCGTCGAGGCTCTGTCACGCGGCGCCGCGTACGCCGCCGCAGTCGACATCTCACCCGAGTGCGCCGCGGTGATAAAAAAGAACGCCGCCGGGGCGAGAGTCGGAGAGCGGATCGACGTGATAAGGGCGGACGTCCCCGAGTGGCTGTCGCGCCGCCGCGGAGGAAACGGCGCCTTCGGGCTGATATTCATCGATCCTCCGTACGCCGCGGGACTCATGCGGAAGACGCTCCTGGCGGTGGCTGAGAGCGGCATCGCGGCTCCCGGAGCGCTGATCGTATGCGAAGCCGCCGGGCGGGACGACATACTGGACGGCGGGGATATCCTGCGGCTGTACGACGTCGTGCGCGAGGCGAGGTACGGGAAGGCATATACCGTGTTCCTCACTCCCGCTTCGCATCCGGAGGACGTGACCGGAGACGCTGACGCAGGCCCGGCCGGCCGCGCGCACGCGGGAGCAGAAGCGGAAGCGGAAAAAGTGGAGGAGGCAGAATGAAGACTGCGCTGATCCCCGGCAGCTTCGACCCGTTCACCCTGGGGCACAAAAACGTCGTCACGCGCGCGCTGACGCTGTTCGACAGGGTCGTCGTCGCCGTTATGAACAACAGCGGAAAGGAATACATGTTCTCAGCTGAGGAGAGAGTGAAGATAGCGAAGCTCACTCTTTCCGGACTCCGTCGGGTAAAGGTCATCTATTGCCCCGGCATGACGTACGAGCTCTTCCGGGAGACCGGAGCGTGCGCGATAGTGAAGGGGATACGGAACGCGTCCGATCTCAGATACGAGATTCCTCAATACGAATTCAACAGAGAAGCCGGCGGCTGCGAGACGGTATTCCTTCCGTCCGACCCGGAGTTCTCCGGGCTCAGCTCTACCGGCGTCCGGAATATGCTGCAGGGCGAAGGGCGCCGTGTTTCCCGCGGGGCGCTTCTCCGGCGAATGGACGCGTCTGCGTGCGCGTATATCGCCTCTCTCGGAAGGTTTCCGCGCATCGCGGCGCCTTTCGAGCTGAGAGATTCGGAAAGGTAAAGGCGCCGGATTGGAAAGAAAGACAGATATCACCGAATACAGGATAAAGGCTCCCGTCGACGGGGAGATCACCGCGGCGGTGATCGCGGACATACACGGCTCACCCTGGGAGCATCTGATCTCCGCCGTGAAGGAGGCCGGGACAGACGTCATACTGATCCCCGGAGACGTGACGAAGGGCCACATGCCCGATGCGCCCGGAACCCGAGCCTTCTTCGCCGCGGCCGCGGCGGCGGCCCCCGTTTTTATGTCGCTCGGGAACCACGAGCGGATGTCGCACGCGCGGGTGAAGGAGGCGGCGGCCGCATCGGGCGTCACGATCCTCGACAACTCCTCGGCTGAATTCCGCGGGCTTACGGTCGGCGGCCTCACGTCGGGCTACGTGTACGAGGAGGGGCCGATGAAGCAGGCGCACCTGCGAAAGACGCCTCCGCCCGATCTTCTCTGGGCGGAGAGATTTGCCGCGCTTCCGGGATTCAAAGTGCTGCTCTCGCACCACCCGGAATACTATCCCGCATATTTACGGGATCTCGATATCGACCTCGTCATCTCAGGGCACGCTCACGGAGGGCAGTGGAGGATATTCGGGCACCCCTTCTTCGCGCCGGGGCAGGGATTCTTCCCGAAATACGCGCAGGGCATCACCGACGGCAGGCTGATAGTCAGCCGGGGTCTCGCGAACAACGGACCCGCGCCGAGATTCGGCAACCGTCCCGAGCTTGTATTCATAAAGTTCAGGAATGACGCCTGACGATCCGACGAAGAAAAAAGACCTCACGGCAGATAATGCCGGAGGCCTTTTTTTGAAACTGTTCAGCGGCATATCAGCCCGAGCACGAGCAGATGCACCGGATAGAAGGCGTAAAATGAATACTGATAGACCGCACGAAGGAATCTGTTGTTGATAGTGACGCCGCGCCTTCCGCTGTAGGGTATGATGAAAAGGGCGGAAAGAGCGCTCCACATCTGCGTCATCTCCCATGAGCCGGGGAGCTTCGGTGCCGTGTCTCCCGCGATACGGGCAAAGAGAGCCGGCGGAAGACTGATCAGGATGAACCTGGCTCCGAACGCCGCGCAGACCGCCGCGATCACCGCCGCCCGGGCTGCGGTTCTCTTCGGGTCGCCCCGCACCTCCTCCGCGCTCCCGAACGCCCGCTCGGCGAGGTCGAAGAGAAAGATCAGCATCACTCCGTACATCCCGTAGTCGGTGCCGAGCTTCTCGGCGGCAATGGCAAAGAGAAGGGCGGAGGCAAGCGGCAGCAGGCCGAACCTGTCCTTCGTATATCTTTCTCTGAGCAGATCGCCGGCCATCAGCGCCAGAAGACCGGTGCCGAGGGTGAAAAGCACATTGATCCCGCCCGTGTGTATCCAGTGACCGAAAAAGCAGTAATTGTAAAACGGTTCGGTAATCACCGCAAAGGCAGCGAGCCTTGCGAGATAGACTGCCGGCCTCCTGCTGCGGCGGTATCCCGAGGCGATCATATAGGCGAATATCGGAAAAGCGATCCTGCCTATTATCCTGAACTCCTCATCCGCGGGGAACCTGTTCCAGAAGCAGTATCCGATGTGGTCTAAAAGCATCGTCAGCGAAGCGACGACCTTCAGGATCAGCGCGCTCAAGGCTTAATCTCCCTCTGAAACGAGCGTTCTTCCGGCTTCGTCGAGTCCGACGACGGCCAGAGAGTGGAGATTTATGCCCTCGCCGCGGATCTTGCGTCCGCCCGGCTGGAAGGACTTCTCGATGCACACGCCCGCCCCGACGACCGTCGCGCCGGCTTTTCGGCAAATGTCGGTAAGGCCGCTCAGGGCTTCGCCGTCGGCGAGAAAATCATCGATAAGAAGGACTCGGTCGGAGCTGCTTATCAGCGCCTTGTCGACCTTGACCTCGAATACCACTCCTTTTGTGAATGACCTGACCATAGACGAGTACGTTTCGGAGCTGAGATTCCTCGACTGCGATTTCTTGGCGAAGAGGACGTCGACGCCGAAATACCGGGCTGTCATGCACGCTATCCCGATGCCCGACGCCTCCACCGTGAGGATAATCGTGGGCTCAGTGTCCCTGAATATGCGGTAGAATTCGGCGCCCACGGCGTCGATCAGCCGGGTATCCATGCGGTGGTTCAGGAATCCGGATACTATGACGACCCCTCCCGGCATCATCACCGCTTCCTTCTTAATTTTTTCGACAAGTTCCTTCATCTTTACACTCGACCTCCGTCGTCTGACATTGCCGCGCCGGGTCTCCCCGCCGCTATTTTATTATACACTATTTCAAAGTGATTGTAAATAAAAAACCGGCTGGGAAGCGGGTACTTCCGGGCGGCGGGAGGTCGCCGGGAAAATGAGCCGTAGCGCCGGTTTTTCTTGACAAAGTAGTATATTTGATATATAATATCCCTATAGTTTCCCTATAGTTCATGATGGAGGTGTGTGCGATGTCCGACAAGCGTCGGGACAGAAGGCCCGAAAAGGAAAAAGAACACGGCACGACCGACGCGTCGGGGTTCGGCAGACAGCTGTTCGGATACCGCGTATCGTCGGTAAACCGCTTTATAGCCGAGTCGGACGCCGCCTTCTCCGGGAGGATCTCCGAGGCCGAAGACGACGCCGCCTTCTACAGGAAGAGCCTTAAGGACGAGTCCGAGAAGCTCGCCTCGCTCCGCTCCGCCCTCGAGGCCGAAAAAGCGGGACGCGAAAAGGCCGAGTCGCTGCTGAAGCTCGAGCGCGGGAAGAACGAAAGACTGACGTCGGCGCTGAACGGTGTTAACTCTGAAAACGCCGGGCTGAAGGAAAAACTGGAATCGGCCGCGTCGGAGGCAGCCGCCAGGGAAAAAGCACTTGAGGACCGGCTGAAGTCGGTGACCGAGACCGCGGAAAAAGAGAAAGCGGACCTTCTCGAGAAGCTGAGAGAGGCGGAGGCCGAGGCCGAAAATGCCGGCTCTGAACTCGGGCGTCTCGCAGCGGAGTCGGCGAGAAAACAGTCTGAGCTCCGTGAGAGCGTCGAGCGCCTCGCCGCGGAGATGTCGGGGCGGAATTCAGAACTGTCGGACCGAATGAGCATCGCCTCAGAAAAGGCTGAGCTCGAGCGGCAGCTGAACGAAACGCGGGCCGAACTGGCGTCGGAGCAGAGCGCAAGGCGCGAAAAGGAGCTCCTCGACACCATCGAGAGCCTGAGAGCGGAAAACAGACGTCTCCGCAACTCTCTGAATACAGGCGGCAGACAGAAACAGCCGCAGGGACTCTTCTCGATCTTTTCCCAGAACAAGAAATGAGCGCAGGCGATCTGATACGCGAGCTCAGGATAAAGAACCGGCTCACGCAGAAGGAGCTCGCCGGAGGCAGCGTCACCAGGAACATGATCAGCAGGATCGAGCACGGGGCGGCGGTCCCGTCGCTCCAGACGCTGACATACATAGCGGGAAGGCTCGGCGTCTCGCCCGGATATCTTCTTGCGGACGACGCGGAGCGCAGGCTGCTCAAAAAAGCCGACATACTTCCGCTCATCAAGACCGCGAGAAAGGAAGGCGGATACTCCGAGTGCAGGGATATCTGCCACGACTTCACCGAATCGGTCTGCGCCGGGGAGTCAGACCCCGATATAGACGAGGAGCTCCGCCTGTGCGATTTCGAGCAGGCGAAGGACGCGTTTTCTGAAGGCAGTCTGCGCCTCGCTTCCGATCTCTTCGGATCGGTATACACGCAGAGACCCGACAGCCGGGAAGCTGCCGTCAGCGCGGCTTATTCCTCCTGCATAGCCGATATTGTCCCGTCACTGGACAACGCTGCGTCGAACGGCGGCGACACGCCCGCCGGACTCGACGATCCCTTCACGCTCTACTACTTCTTTCTGCGTCTGACCGCCGAGGGGAAGGATCCGGTCCCGGCGGGGATCTCCTCGGGATATCTGAACAGCGGACGCCCCGACGCCTACCGCAGGCACATAACCGCGCGCCTTATGCTGCGTTCCGGAAAGCGGAAGGAAGCCGCCGCGATACTGTCCGAGCTCGACGCCGCCAGCGACCGGCTGCCCGCTCCGATGAGATATTTCCTCTTCCACGACCTCGAGGCGCTCTGCCGCGACGGCGCCGACTACAAAGGCGCCTACGAATATTCCGCCCGGAGAAGGGAGCTCTTCGAGCTCTTCTCGGGGGAATATCAGGAAAACAGCTGACCCCGGGCGGCGGCGTGCCGCCGTGCTGATATAATATCCAAAAGCCTTCCGCGCCCACAGGGAGGGCATGGCCGCCGGGACAGTTCCCGCACGGCCGCAAGCTGTCTGAAAAAAGAAAGGACAAGGTATGTGGGCAAGACACTCCCGCAATTTTAATCCCGCCCCGCTTTTCGCGGCGCTGATATTATCGCTGATCTTCCCGGGATTCGTTTCGTGCTCCCCGTATTCCGGCGACGATTTTTACGCCGGAAGACCGGTATCTCCCGAAGAGATATCGGAGATCGAGGCCATGATCGCCGACGGTGCGGAAGAGACCGCCTTCCGGCCCGAGACGTTCGCCGACGGCTCGCCGAAATGCTACTGGACGTCCGGAGGAACTGTATGGCACATCGACCCCGGATGCGGCAGGATCTCATCGTCCTCGCCGCTGTCGTGCGGGACCGTCGAAGATGCCGAGGCCGACGGGAAGACGCGCGTGTGCGCAGTCTGCGGCGGAAAGGACGCCGGGTGACCGGGACGCGCCTTTCCGGCCGTTCACAATTCGAATCATATCGGAGGACCCGCAATTGTTTTTTCGCAAGCACTCACTGACCGCGTCCGCGGCATCGCTGGCGCTGATGATACTCATGCTGCTCCAGTGCGTTTCATGCGCGGGAGGAGGCGGATATCCGGATCTCACGTCCGATCCGCCCGGCGATACGTCAGTCCCTGACACCGCGCCTCCCGGGCTCGTGATCGCCGGCGGTGCCGACGCCTATTCCATAATCAGGCCGTCCGATGCCGGCGAATACGCCGTCAAAGCCGCGGTGACGGTAAACAAGGCGCTGAAGGCCGCCTGCCCCGACACCTGGAAAAACAGCATCAAAGAGGATTTCGTGAGCCGCGAGCTGAAAGGGCAGATCATCGAGAACGACGACCCCGAGATACTCGTGGGATACACCAACCGGAAGGAGAGCCGCGACGCCTTTGCCGAACTCGAGGCGGGCGGAGATCCTTCGCTCTACACCGTGAGAACCGTGGGAAGGAAGATAGTCATTTTGGGGATCACAGACTACGCTACGTGCGCCGCGGCCGATTATTTCGTCGATACCATCGTCGCGGGCAGTTCCGGCGGGACGCTTTCCGTCGACAGCCCGCTGCGATTCGACGGCAGGTTCGACGACAACCGTCCGCCGCTCGCCGACGGGGCGCTGCTCCGTCTGTTCAGCTGGAACCTCGGCTGCTCGGTGGGAGTCGCCGCCGACGCCCTCGCGGTCATCGAGGAGTACAGGCCGGAGGTCCTCTCGCTCCAGGAGAGCGACAAGACCGTCCATCTGAACATCATAAAGCCTTTCATGTCGAAGTTCACGAACTACAGGTACGCGAAGCAGATGCACACCGGAACGTCGACATACAACTACACCCCGATCATCTACGATTCGACGAAACTCGAACTCGTCGAGGCCGACGTCGAGTGGCTCGACGGCCGGTACACCGGTACGAACACGAAGTCGCTCTGCTGGGCCGTTTTCGACACGAAGGACGGCAGATTCGCGATGATCAACTTCCACGGAGCGGTCTGCAGCGCCAAATACTCGGGATACGAGAACATGACCGACGACGAGCGCGCCGCGATAGCCGCCGGGTGGAGGCTCGACAACGTGCGCCAGATCCTCGAGGTCGCCGCGAGGATAACCGCAAAAAACGGGGAGATCCCGATGACGGTCAACGGCGACTGCAACTTCACGGCGTCGTCGGCTCCCTTCGCCAGACTCACCGACGCCGGCTTCGCGGATTCCGAGGCCACGGCGGAGAAAAAGATCAAGGCCGGGTACAAGACATCCTATTCATACGCTTCGGGCATCCCCGGGACAGGGGCGAGCATCGACCACATATTCGGAAAGAACGGAGTACGGTTCCTCACCTACGACGTCATAAGGACCCCCGCCGTGCAGACCGGGAGCGATCATACTCCGATTTATACCGACCTCGCTCTGGATGCGAAGAAATGATCCGGGCACACGAAGACCTCACTGTTTCCGCAAACATTAACAAAAGAAATAAAAAAAGATTCCTAAGAAAGGCATTCAGCACAAGATGAATAACGAAAAAGGGAATACCGAAGTCGAGATCGACATCGTCCACCTGTTAAAGGTCCTGTGGAAGAATATCGCCATCATTCTCGTCGTGGCGGTGGCCGGAGCGCTCATCGCGTTCGTTTACGCGAAATTCATCATCTCCCCGAGCTATCAGGCGACGGCGATGATGTACGTCAACAACAAGAGCGAGAGCGGGTCCACGTCATATTCCACCACCGAGATCTCGGCGGCAAAGAGCCTGGTTTCGACATACTCAGTCATCATGAAGACGCGCTCGACGCTCGAGCAGGTCATCGACTACACCGGAGTCGACTACACCTACAGGCAGCTCGCGAAGATGATCAGCGCGGCGAGCGTCGAATCGACCGAGATATTCAAGATAACGGTCACGGCCGGGTCTCCCGAGGACGCGGAGCTCATCGCCAGGGGACTGACCGCGGTGCTTCCCGAAAAGATCGCCGACGTGGTCGACGGCGCACGCGTCAAGCTCGTGGACGAGCCTTTTGCCTCGGGCGAGAAGAGCAGCCCGTCGGTATCGAAATACGTGATCATAGGCGCCCTGCTCGGATTCGTTGTGATGGCCGCGATCGTGATCGTCTTCGATATCCTCGACGACAAGATCCACGACGAAAAATACATCACCGAGAATTACAAGTATCCAGTGCTCGCCGTCATCCCGAACATCTACGTAAAGAACGCCGGAGGCTCCCACTATGAAGAAGAAAAACAGTAAGAACATACAGACGGACGTCACGGCCGACTACCTTCGCGACCGGGAATACATCTGCGAGAATCTTAACTTCAACGCCGCCGAGGCGTACAAGATGCTCAGGACGAGCATAGGTTTCGCCCTGGCGTCGGTGAAGGGCTGCAAGACGATCGGCGTAACGAGCGCCAACGGCTCCGAGGGAAAATCCCTCTGCGCAATAAATCTCGCCTACACTCTCGCGCTCCAGGGCTCGAAAGTCCTGCTGATAGACGCCGACCTCCGCCTTCCCACAATCGCGAAGAGGCTCGGCCTCAACAAGGCCCCCGGACTCTCCGAACTGCTGATGGGTCAGACCGAGAGCGTCATCCAGAAGTCGGAGATCCATCCGAACTTCATGGTCATCACGAGCGGCAGCCTGCCGGCGCATCCGTCGGAGCTGCTGGGCGACGACAAGACCGCCGGGATAATATCCTCGCTCGGCAAGATGCTCGACTACATAATTATGGACCTTCCGCCCGTTAACGAGGTCTCCGACGCGCTGAACGTCAGCCGCGCGCTGGACGGGATCGTGTTCGTCGTCATGTCCGGCCAGTCGGGCAAGGCTCTCGTCAGACAGGCGGTCCAGAAGCTTCAGTTCACCAATACCGAGATCCTCGGTTTCGTGATGATCAACAACGACCGCGACAGTATCGGAAAATACGGCAAATACGGAAAATACGGAAAGTACGGGAAGTACGGCAGAGCCGGCAAATACGGCAGATACGCCGAGTCCGGCGACAGATACGGAGGAGAAGAAGGCCAGGACTGACGTCCGCTTTCCCCGGGAAACGCCGGCAAGGAGGTTGAACGACGATGGATCTCATTGATGTACACTGCCATATGCTTCCGGGGATCGACGACGGCAGCAGTGACGCCGGAATGTCGATCGGGATGCTCGCCGCCTCAGCCGAAGCCGGGGTCACGCGGGTATGCCTGACTCCTCACTACTATCCCTCGGAACCCGCCGGGGATTTCATCTCAAGGCGCGCCGCCGCTTACGAGAAGCTCCTCCGCGCGGTCGAAAAATACACGGCCGAGACCGGAAAAAAGCTCCCGGAGACATGCCTCGGCGCCGAGGTGTATTATCACATCGGCATACAGCACGAAAAGCTCATCCGCGAGCTGTGCTACGAGGGGACTCACTATCTGCTGCTCGAACTTCCGTGGCGCGACTGGAGCGTTCGCGTCTTCCAGGATATCGACGGACTCATCGAGACCCGCGGCATACGTCCGGTCATAGCCCATCTCGAGAGATATGACCCGATGACGTCGGCCGCAAACATCAAAATGATACGCCGCATGCCGGTCATGGTGCAGATGAACGCCGAATACGTCATCGACAAAAAGACGCGGCGTCATGCTCTCAGACTCATAAAGTCGGGGAACGTCGCTCTGCTGGGGTCGGATTCACACGACCTGAGGAGCAGGGCTCCGAACCTCGGAGAGGCATTCGGGATACTCGGGTCGTCGGGGCTTGAGAAAGCCGCCGAGGGCCTGAAAGCCGGAGCGGAACGGATATGGTCGGAGGTGTCTCATGCTGCCGGAAATACTTGAGATAGCGATGATAGTAAGCTTCGGGGCCTCGTGGCCGCTGAGCGTGATAAAGTCATACAGGGCGCGCACCGCGAAAGGAAAGAGCGCGGTATTCATCTGCCTTATCCTGATCGGATACGCCGCGGGGATCACAGCGAAGCTCACGAATCCCGTATACATGGCGTCTTTTTCCGAAAAGTGGTATGTGCTCTTCTTCTATGTGCTGAATTTCTGCATGGTCGGCGCAGACCTATGCCTCTGGTTCCGCAACCGGAGGCTCGACCGGAAAGCGTCTGCCGGACAATGATGATCTGATATTAAAAAACGATATCCGGGCGGCCCGTTCTATTCGGGCCGCCCGGATATCGTTTTTGCGGGCGGGATATGAACGCGGATATGGCGAGGCCGCGGCGTCGTGCCGGGGACCGCGCGGCGTTCGATGTCCGCCCCGCTTTATTTCCTGTACTTTCTGTCTTCCTCGACCGTTTTCCTTACGGCTTTTCCGATGAGGAAAACGGCGAGCACAGCGACCGCGTAGATCAGAGCGGTGAAAATAAAATGCATGAATCTGTCGGAACTCTTCGCGCCGGAGTCGGAATCGGCCGGAAGCACCAGCAGAAGATAGGCCGACGGTACCGTGAGCAGAGCGTGTATGAGCAGCCTGAGCGGCGCGGACAGCTTCGTGTCCCGTCTGACCGTCTCCGCGGCACCGAGGAGCAGCGAAAAGGGAAGTATCAGGAATACCCTGAGGGCGGAAAGGTTCGCGCCTTCCTCGTTGCCCGAATAGATCAGCATGATGACGAGGCTGAAGACGGACACGATAACGGTGAAGATCACCGCAGCCCTGAATAATGTCTTTTTTATGAAGTCCATGAGCGGAAATGATACGGCGGGCCGGGCCGTCAGTCGGAGTTCTCGGGGAAGCTGTCGAAGCCAGGAAGGGCGTCGGCAGACGGCAGCGGGAACTGTGTGTGGAGCGTCATCGGATGGCCGCCCGTCGTTTCGTCATATATGTGCGACAGTTCGGCGAAGCTCCGGCCGAAAAAGACCGGCAGCTGCTGTCTGAACCATCCGGCGAGCGGTTCGGAAACGAGGTCGGTGCGCTTTACCCAGTAGTTCACTCCC
>JAEEGL017255573.1_pt1 | contig 28166 bp, 21 predicted proteins | sample 9134231 | NCBI WGS metagenome assembly JAEEGL01 (sample SAMN16246548, study PRJNA631951) | gut metagenome | biome: gut microbiome; feature: rumen; material: fiber-attached | host: Bos | place: Iran: Karaj | collected 2018-10
AAGGACAGTTGGTAAATGCGTCCCGTTCAATATGAACCAGGCTTTTCGGCAGATTGATCGTTTCGAGCTGCATCAAGCCAAAAAATGTCCCCGCCTTCAATTCTCTGACGCCTTCCGGAATGGTAATTTCCACCAGTTCATCGTGGTGGTAGAAAGCACCTGGGTCGATCTCCGTCACGCCTTCGGGGACCAGATACATGCCGGTGTCATCGCTTTCAAAAGCAATAAGCAGCGTCTTGCCGTCTTCTGTGAGTGTCCCCTCCGGCTCGTCAAGCACCACTCCGATGTCTGACGTTTCGACCCAGCGGATACTGCTGAAAGAGAATGGGCGTTCACCCAGTTTGTCTACACTGTCCGGGATCTCAATGTAGTCAAGCCCGAGGGAGCCCGCAAAGGCATAAGCGCCGATATCCGTCACCGTTTCCGGAATCTCGATAGAGGTAAGCGGTGCGCCGAAGAACGCGTAGTCATCAATGATCTCTACGCCTTCGGGAATAACGACATCTGTCACAGTGCGGTCAAAATGCGTGATCAACCGCTTCATATCTCTGCTATAGAGCGTTCCGTTCTTTGCGATGGCCGCAGGACACACAGGGTCCACTTCGATCTCGCCCACGCCTGTCTGCAGGGCAAAAGCTCCCGGTGCGATCACCTGAACACTAGCGGGGATCCGGACCTTCTCGACGAACATGGGATTCTCAGAATCAATACTGTCATAAGCATATTTCGGCAGGTTCTCCCAATCGAAGATCCTCGGGCCGATTTCCCTGATGTCCCCCGGAATGTTGACCTCGTAGTTGTCATTCGAGAAAAAGCCTGTAAGGACATCCCCTTTTCTTTCAATTAACGGTCTGTGCATAGATTTCCTCCAATCAAAAACTGCCTTCGTTTTGCTAAAGGCAGTGTAGCATAGGGGATGTGGGAAATTTAAATTTAAGTCAAATACTGCGGCGGGATTTCCTTCACCAGCCAGACGTCGTTTTTTGACAGATAGAAAGGAATACCGTCCGCCGACATTTTTCCGGCATCGACCTGAAAAACAACGGGCTTTCCGTGGCGGCTGCCCACTTGTCGGGCAACCTCCGGAGTCGGTGAAAGATGCACATACAATCTGCTCCGCGGCTTCAAGCCCTGCTGCAGAATCGATGCGACAGACTTCTCACCCGTTCCGTGGTACAGTATTTCCGGCGGGATCTTTTCCTCCAGTTCTACGTCCACCTGAATGGAATGCCCTTGGTTGGCGCGGATCCGGCTGTGATCCTCGTTGAAGCTGTAGCGCTGCTTATTATCAGTTCGGACAATCTCTTCCAGCAGCACTTTGTCCAGGGCATAGCGGCCCGTCTTATTCACTTTGAGAATCAGTTCCTCCACATCCGCCCAACCGTGAGAATCCAGCGTGATGCTTACCGTTTCCGGATGGTGGCGCAGGATCAGGGAGAGAAATTTGCTGCATTTTATATAGTCATTTACCATGTTCCTGTGGTTGCGTCATCCACTATGATCTGTAGCAACAGGTTGCTCAGGTCCAACGCACACCGGATTTTCCGCACAAATAATGGACCTTCGGAATACTCTACGGCTTCCTTTTGCAGTTCTTTGTCAATGCTGGCAAGGAACTTATGCATGGCAGCTTCGAATTCCTCTGTCGATACATGAAACGCTTCAGCGATCTGTCTATAGTTTTCCGTCTTTTCAAAAACCATGTCCTTTATTGCCCACGGTTCTGTCGGACAGAGCAAATTTAAAGGCTTTGCATTCTTCCGGTCAAACTGTACGGCATCCGGGAGAACGTCATCGTATAAATCATCATACTCATCGCTGACCGAAGTCTTATCGATGATTATCAGCTTTCCGTTGCCCTGTCCCAAATAAAAGACGGAAACATCTTCATCCATGATGTGTAAACCGCCGTCACCAATCGTATCGATCGCCCAGAGCGCTTTTGTTTCTGCATTATAAGGGATTAGCTTTCCAGGGTATTTGCCCGCAGCGGCAATCAATTTAATGAGTTTTGAACCGGGTTGGAAATGATACCCCGCAGCATCTTTTGTGATTTTTCCGATGCCATTAAAATTATACGGTTTTCCTTTGGATAATGCTCTGGCTATTTCTGCCAGAAAAAACTTCTCATCTTCATGATCACAAAACAGATTCATCTTGTCCTCCTCTTAGTTATCTGCCATTACTTCCGCCAGATGCGTCAGCTTTTTCAGAATGTCACTATGAAGTTCTTCAAAGAATCCCGGCTGCCGCGCATCAAGTTCGAACGAAAAGTCATCAGCAAAAAAGCACCTTACCGGAACAGGCCTGGCATCAAGATAATAACTCTTGGTGTCTTTGCCCTGTCTTAAATCATCCTCGTACTGCTGACGTGCGCCTTCGGCAAAGGAGAACAACTTATGTGACATATCCTTATTCAAGGAAACAGCAATATCAATGCTCGTTCCCTGCGCGGTATTGCCTTCATACCGTGCTGAGTTCTCGATCCGGTCAAAGACTGCCGTATATCCTGCAATATAATCCTTGTCCGATATATATCTATACATCGAATCATGCTCATATGCGATCTTGACCTCCAGACACGCAGGCTGTCTGTCCATTCCCGCATTGCAGTTTTTATAATAGTAATCCGTTAAAAACCTCTTATCCTTATCCGGCAGCTGCTCCAGCAAATCTTCCCTCTTTGCCGGGATATATCGATCCCCCAAAGCATTCACAAGTGCTTCCGGGGAATCAATGGACAGTCTGCTCATGACATCAGGATTCCTGAAGAAAACATCATCTACACTTTTGGGTTTCCGTCTTTTATCCATTCCGTTTCCCTTTTCCTTTCCGAAGATGCGCCGTATCAGTGGCACGATGTCCTTTCGCATATTGTCTTCACTGACCCGGTGTTCGCCCTTCATGCGGAAGGCGTGATCCGGCCGGAAGAGATGACAGAAGTCATCATAATGCGCCAGCAGTTCATCGCTTTTCGCAAAGATCGCCCAGGTGTTTTCGATCTGCTCCTGATCCGGCATTCCGGGACGTGACAGATCAGAATTAAAGATTTTGTCGCGGATCTTCGCAAGGCCCCGGATAAAAGCCTCATCGATCACATAGGTTTTCGCGCCGTTTTCACGAGGGCTCAGGAACTCCTGCTCACCAAGGCCGATGCCGTTCTTGATGTCTTCATCTGCAAAGAGCGCCGGATTGGCCAGCAGTTTCTTGTGATGCGGCAGGAGCAGGCTGTAGAAGCCTCCCAGGGAGGAACCGACCACCAGATCGATGCTCTTATCGTTCAGGAAATTGTCTTCCAGAAACCACATCGCTTCGATTGGATCGATTGGGATCTCCGGAGAGAGAACCTCCGCCTCCGGCATCGCTTCCCGCAGCCGTTTCGGCGTTTCACTGTACTTACCGGACCCGAGTCCGTGAATATAAAGGATCTTCATAAGCTATCACCTCATTCCGGCAACAATCATAACACACTTAGGGTTGGAAATTTAAATCAGTTTTCTCCGTCCAGATGGCATCGGTGATGCCGGCTGCCATCATAATGGATACGAGGCTGTTCATAGAGTCCAAAGCACTCCATCAGCCAAAAGACACCTGGTACCGGCATTTGATTGTCCTCATTCAAGCTTAAGTTGAGTCATTATGTCAGCGGCCAAAGCGTCTGTTCTTTCCTTCATCTCAATCTTTGTCCACGTATCCTTTTCAAAGAAATAGTCGTTCAGTTTCAAAGCTCTGCTTAGACCTTTTTCGCCCTTTTTCGCCAAGAATGAATTATTACCCATATCGGAATTGTATCCCGTCAAAGTCAGGTTCCCAAGTTTATGAACCCAGTCAGTCCAAATAGTCCTGACGTTTTCCTCCACACACTCCTTCAGCTTCTCCAGCACCTTGACCATCGCCAGGGTATCCAACCCGCAGTAGGCCAGCAGATGCTTCGCCAGGTCCGCGGAGGAGCCGACCTTCAAATGTCCTACACAGCTATATGATACACCCTCACCTCTGCCTCTTCGCCCGTCATAGCGAGGAATGCTTTCTTATACGCTTCCAACTGGTTCTGATAATGGATGTCCAAATCTGTCCCGTCGGCATTCGTCTTATAGTCTACGATGGACCACTTGCCGTCCTTCTTATAAACCAGATCCATTACGCCGTCCCAGATAAGCGGAGATGTTACAGCATCTTCACGGCAAGTGAACGGTAGTTCGCAATGGATCTCTTCCGCCGTCTTCAGTTCGGCAAACAGATCCTGTAGCTTGCCGTTCTCCTGCGGGTATCCGCCGGCAAGCATTGTCTGACCGACCGAGCGCAAAGCCTCCTGCAGCGCCTGCAGCTGCAGGGAAGAAAGATTTCCGCCGTATTCACAAAGGATCTCCTGCACAGTTTTATCAACCTCCAGACGGAAACCGGAACTAACCAGCATTTCCATCAGGCGATGTGTCATGGTCCCAAGCGTGGCAGCCAGCCTGTGATGCAGACCGAAAGGATCGGCAGACTCTTCTTTTGCAGGACATTCACTTTCGGCGGCAGTTTCCCGATCGACCACCCCGGAGCCGGACGCATCTTGATCCGCCTCCGGTGCATCCTCTGTTTTTACTTCGCTGTCCTCCAGAACCGAGAGCAGTTCCAAACTGCTCGGCGTCTGCAGGCGGAAGCTGTCCTCACTGACAAAGTCTTCCTTTTCCGCATCGGCCTGTTCTGCCTTTGCATAAAGATCTTCAGCCTGCACCGGCTGCTTTCCGGCCGCCGGGTCAGGAAGCTCGCTGTCCGCTTTGATCTTCAGGTAAGGTGTTGCTTCTTCGATCAGCGATTCCCAGCGAGTATTGATTACTTCCGAATTGCTTCTGCCTCTTCCCCGGCTGACGCTCTCACAGATGATCAGCGCATTTTCGGCGCGGGTGGCCGCGACGTAGAGCGTACGATCCCTCTCGGCGGCCAGCGCTGCAGCCTCATCACTTTCGCGGTCCTGATACCTTGCCGTTTGGATCAGCGTGGTTTTCGTATATCCTGTTCCCTGTTTTAATCTGAATAAATATCCTTCCGTACTGCTGCTGCCGTATTCGATGCGGTTGTCAGCGCCTTTGTTGTCCGGCAAAGATGACGCTCCGAGGATCACGATCGGTGCTTCCAATCCTTTGACTTTGTGAAGGTTCGCTAGATGGACGGCATCCAACCGTTCTTCAAAGCTGAGACAGCGTTCCTCTTCACTCTCTCCGGCCAGCAGCGTTTCGAGCCACAGCGCAGCGTCCCGATGGGATCTCAACACAGCCGTTTCTCTTGCCCGCAACTGTTCTTCCACATACCAGAAGATCTCCGCGTTCTGTCCGCCGGTCTTTTCAAACACCCGGTATTCGTTCGCGATATGGCGGAACAGGGCTGCCGGTGAGAGTTCTGCGGATTTTTTCACCAGGTCTCTTAACTTTTCCATGGCGCTGCAGGCTTTGGCAACACGGGCCGGAGCCCGGGAATTGCCTGCTGTTACGGCATCATCTCCGAACGGGATCTCCAGCTTTCCGCCTGCTGCCCGGTACGCTTTGATACCCTCTTCTTCCAGGTGAACCAATGTCCCTTTTAAGGCACGGTATACGGCAATCCCATTTTTCGGATTCGCTGCTGCAGAATAGATCTCCGAGACTGCCTGTAAGGACGGGCACTCTGCGAATGGCACGTTGCCTTCCACGCGGTAAGGGATGCCCAACCGCTCCAGTTCCTGACTGTATTTCCCCAGCACAGATTTCGTTGCCGTAATCAGCATAAAATCACCGTACTTCAGCCGGCGCAGCGCGTTCTTTTCCTTGTCCCATATCTGATATTCATCCGAGTAGGACAGTTGGCGTATGATCCGCCCCACCTGTTTTTCATCAGACTCCTCCGGATGATCTTCACAGGCTTTCCCCATATAGGCAGTATAGCGGTAAATGCCGCTCCAACCCTCGGAAGAAGCATCTTCTTCCAGAGGAATCGCTTCAAAACGGCTCTGAACCTCGGTCTGCAGCGGAAGAATCTTTTGAAACGTGCGGTTAAAGTATTCACGAAGTTTCTTCGTGGAACGGAAATTCCGGGAAAGCGTAAGCACCTCCCCTACGTTTGCATCTTCAAACAACGCCTTAACGCGAAGGAAGGACGTCACGTCGGCATTGCGGAAACGGTAAATCGACTGTTTCGGATCACCGACAATGAAGAGGCTTCCCTCACGCGGGCAGCACTCCGCCCAGTTTTCCTTCGGTTCTTTCGCGCTCAGATAAAAGAATACCTCCGCCTGTAGCGGATCCGTATCCTGAAACTCATCGATCAGGAAATACTGGTGCGCTTTCGCAATATATTCTGCCAGTTTTCCGCCCTTTGCCGCATCATCACGGAGCATGTTACGGAGATCATAGAGATAGTCAAAATAGGTCATAGCGCCGCGTTCCTTCAGTTCCGCTTCCACTACCGGAAGTGCTACCGTCAGGAAAGAAAGCGCCAAATCGTAGGGCAAAGAGTGCATCCTGCGCAGCAGTGCGTTATCCGCTTTGACTTCCGCTCCCAGCAACTTCTCACCGCTTTTCGTTTTTCTTGTCCAGTCATCGAACAGGTCTCCGCGTGAAAAGCCGATATCTTCCGGATCGCAGGTAATACGCAGTTCGGTAAGATTACCGATCAGATACAGGACGCTGCCATAGCGGTATTTCCAGCTTCCTGTCAGAAGCTGTTCATTTTCCTGAATGTTTTGCCAGGCCGCTGTACCTTTGACTGTCGGTTTATCGGGTAGTTTCTCTGGATGCTGCATCAACGCTCTGACCGCCGCCGAAACTTCTTCCTGGAATCCTTTCAGTTTATTTTCCACAGATGCAGCATCCAGCATTTCAAAGTGGAATTCTGCGTTACGGTGTTCCAGCAAATAGCGCGCCCCGCAGGCAAATACCTCTTCCGGCTGACGGTGCAGTTGCCGCAGAAGGTTGGCATAAGCCTTCAGCTCCGCTGCTTTATCCCCGCCAAATTCACCATGCGAGATCCTGACATACGCCTGCCGCAGATATGCTTCCAGCTCTTCATCCGAAATCAGACTCAGTTCCGAAGGAAGCCCCGCCTCAACGGGATGTTCCCCCAGGATCCGACCGCAGAAAGAATCTATCGTCCCCATAAAAGAAAGATCGATATCTTTTAACGCCTCTTCGCAGTATTTCCGGGACTCCGGCGTGGTAGGCGGCAGAAAGCGGTCAGGTTCTTCACCGGGGGCTTCCGGCTGACTGCGTTTGATCAGCAGTTTTCGGAAGCGGTCATAAAACTCTCCGGCTGCCGCCTTGGTAAAGGTGATGGCACAGATCTGCTGAATGTTTTTTCCCTGCTCCACCATAGCAACCATGCGGCGCACCAGCAGTGTCGTTTTACCGGAACCGGCACCGGCTTCGACAAAGAAGTTCTGATCCGTCTCCGAAACGATGCGCCGACGCGCATCCATGTCAGCATCCGTATTCACATTTGCCTGATTCAATACGTTTGTCACGGCTCATCCTCCTGGGTCAGGGACTTCTTCCCACAGATTGCTGCAAAACGACAGTAAGCGCAGATTTCTTTTTCTTTATCTCCGGAAAGAGCCGGCAGGTCAAACTGCCCGGCATCCAGGGCAGCCTTCAGAGTCTTCAGCTTTTCCGTCAAAGCCGCTTTCATCGCGTCATCATAGACAAACCCCGTTTTATCCTTCAGCCGCAGCATGCGGAACTCGCCGCCTGTCACGGACATGGTTTGTTCTTCGTCACACAGCTTTGTTTCCAGAAGATAGGCATAAATGACCGATTGCAGGCAGGTATCGATATCATTTTCTACGAAGCTGTTTCTGCGTGCCGTCTTAAAGTCGATAATACGTGCCGCAGCACCATCTGTTATTTCCACGCGGTCCGGAAAACCGTGCAACCGGATACCGGTCTCGCTGTGCTCCGCCCTGATATCTTCCTCTTTGAGCAGGATACCGTCGCGCGGGCTGCCTGCATCCTGGTCATAAGCCAGGTCCATCATCGCCAGAAAGTCTTCTTTTTCCCGGGCAAGCCCATGTGCGGTAAGGGGCGGATGTTTGGCAATATAGCGATCAAACGCATCTCCGGCCTGATTCAGGAAAGTCTGTTTGTCGGTACCGCCTTCACCCAGAAACTCCATCAGGCTGTGGGCAAGCGTCCCGGCATCTGAAGCCGGAATGATCTCAAACGGTTTTTCATCCTCCGGTTCCGGAATACCGAGCAGCGTTTTTAAATAGAATCTTCGTGGGCACGCGTAGAATACAGACAGCGCCGAAGGGGAATATACCTTATGCAGGCCGAGCAGCACGTTTCCTTCCGCGTCCCCTGCGGGATCCGAAGGCGAAGCCGCAGCCGTTTTATTATCCTGCAGTTTCGACAACACCTGCGCGCCGCCTACCACTGCCTTCCCAATCTCCCGATCCCGCGACAGACCGTGATCAAAGTATTCTACTTTCTGAACAGCATTGTTGAAACTCTCAAAATCAGCCGCACTGCCGCCTGCCTCGGCAAAAATCTTATACAGCATGGATGAGGCGTTTGCGCGTTTCAGTTCCGCCGTATCATATCCTGCGTAAGATAGAGTGATTCTGCTCCCCAGTGCGGAAGCGATCCGCAGCAAGGCGCTCAGGTCATCCTGTTTTCTCCGTACTTTACCGTAGGAAGTGCGGTCTTCCGGATCTGACGGAAAGGCTTTGATGTCATCGTCCAGCAGCAGATGGTTTTCCCGTGGTGAACCGGGATAGAGCGCCGCTGAAAGTCCCAGGATATAGAGATTCTCCCGCGGACTGTTCATGGCTTCCCGCACAGTGCACACATGCAGCGCGCCGGAGCGGCTGCTTTCGCGGCATACGTTTTTCGCAAGGATCTGTGACTGCAGCCCGACAAGGTCCTCGTCCTGTCCTGCGGCCTGCGCCAGGTCCAGCGTATTGCAGATCTCCGACAGCGCTGCTGCGTCCAGACGGTGCAGCAGAGAATCGGGGAAATCATCTTTGACCGGTCTGAGCCGGGCATATTTGCGGAAGAATATCGCCTTTGGCAGCGCAAGTTCCGCAGCCATTTCTTTTAAGGCAGGGAGGTATGCCGCATCCGGGTCATCCGCAGTCAGGGCCTCTTCAAACGCCGAGAGCCGTGCGGCATTGACCGCCGCGTCATTTGTCAGACGCAGACCGGAAAGGATATCCATAAAGCTTCTTTCATCCTTGGAAGCCGGTTTCTTCTCCATGCTCTCTCGGAAACTGTCCGGCATACGACTGCGGTCGAATGTATCAGAAAAAAGCAGACTGTTCAGCGACTTTCCGCCGAAAAAGCCCTTGGTCGACCATTCCGTATAACGCTGCAGCAATTCCGCAGGATAACTGTTTCCGATGGGGATCCCGCAGCCGAAGCTGATGGGGATGCCGTATTCCAGGTACAGATCAAAGAACAGCTGGCTGTAGCTGCGGGCATCCGAAACGGCAATCAGGCCAGTATCCAGAGCAGCCTTTCCGTCCCGGATCTCGCCTAATGCAGTCTCCGCTTCAGCACGTATCCCGTAGCAGCTGCGGATTGCGGCAAGCTGCAGCGGTTTTTCTTCTTTACCGTACAGTTTCGGAAGAGTCATCCGCCTGACCGCTCCGCCGGAAAGCTTCTGTGCCAGCCTTTCCTCCAGCGGTGAAAGGGGGAACTCCTCCAACGTCCACAGTTCGGCGTCCGAAACACTTCCTTCCTTTTCTGCCGCACGCATCAAAGCGATCCCGTCCGTCAGTTTCCTGTCACGCATCTTCGCGACAAGCCGTTCATAAACATCATATAAAGCTTTGTTTTTCTCGGAAAAAGGTCCTTTTCGCAGCGACTCGCTGACAATATCCGCCTCAGTTTTGTCTCCGTCCACGGCAATCAGTCGAATCTCCCGCAGCGCGGCCGCCACTCCCCGAATATCCGAAAGCCCAGTCTGAGTAAAGTAGTTTATACCCTGCATGGACTGTGCCGTCAGTGCTAATTCCTCTTCGCGGCTGATGATTGTCCCTTGGATTGCCTGTCCGGCCTTCATCAAAGCATAGCGCGCCAGCTGCGGACCGTTCATGATCCGCAGCCCTATGGACGCTATCCCAAAGCGCGCCATTGCCCGTCTTACTTCCGACTCATTTGCCCCGGGGGCAAGAAGGATTGTTTCTCTCATCTTGTATCTTCCTCTCCGTTGAGAATCGGCTTATCTGAATCAAATGTCACCCGCCTCGAAAATGTGAAAGAATAAAAAAGTCTCCCGTTTGTTCGTAAAAAACACGATCAGTTTTGACTGTATTCAAAAGGAATCTCATGCTTGCGGCAGTATTTTTCCGCCGCGCTTCCGGGGCCAACCACCGCACAAAAAATGCCTTCCCACTCTGCTGCCAACTTGCTGAGATCTCCAAACTTAGTCACGCTGTCAGGAATCATCAGTTTTTCAAACCACTGAAGGGCTCCTTTTTCAATTTCGATCGTACCATCCGGAATTCTGGCGACGCCGGATTCTTCCTCTGCATCCGAAGGGAACAGTATCAGCTTTTTTCCGTCCATTGTATACAGGAGCCCGTTTATCAGTTTATACGCTTTGTTTTTAGAGTCCAAGGTTATCGAATGAATCTCAAAATATGAAGGGGAGAACGCGTTGGGCTCTATCAATTCTACGGACGCGGGAATGCGAAACTCACCACATTCCATTCCCTGAGGATCAGTATCATCAGACATGTCAATAATCGAATCACTTTTAATGACTCTGATGCCCTTTGGAACGGCGATTTTTTCATAATATTCCGCTATTCCTATGATGTTGTACAGCACATTATCAATAATAACAAAAGAAACATCTCTTCCTGTTTCCTTGTCATTGTCACAGCGGAGGATATACTGTCCGCCGTTTTCCATTGTCTTTTTATAAGTTCCCATGGTGTATTCAGTCCTCCTTACGTAATATTTTTTTCGTATTCGTATTTCCCGTTCTCCGTCACGTCGGCAAGAAATGTCCGGACAACTTCTGCGGATTCCTTTCACTGGCTCTTGATTTCATTCCGTCGTGATGAGTTCCTCATAAATGCGCTGCATTTCGTCTTCTGTCAAAGAGCGGCATTTAGTCAGATCCATTCTGTCTCCAAGATAAGGCTTGAACGCTAAAATTAAATCTTTATATGATACATCTTTATGACTCTCAATAAAATCCAGCTCCGCCTTCGATGCAGGAATCGCCTTGTAATATGTCACATACGGACTTCCCGATGTAATACGAAAAGCTTCGTAAATGAACAGTCCGCAAAATTCCCCGTTTCCAATTTCGCTTAGCCAGAGCTCGTCCGCATCATCAAAATAGTTGTATTCACCGTCATCCAAAAACATCAGTTCTGTCTCGTCTTCAAATCCGATAGCACTGTGCAGGGAGGCACGCTCACTGGTGATCCGCTTCGTCAGTGCTTCTGGAAGATTGTCCTTAAAGCGGAAAAACACTTCGCAGTACTTGCCATTATGATTCTTTCTTCCGCTGCCACCTATGCTATACAAATAATATTCAGAGTCAGTTTTCAACTCATAGATGTCGATATGCAGGAATCCCGGTTTTGTTGTTTGCGGATGCCAAACCATAGTATCTGCCGTGGAACCTGCAAGTCCAAAGTGATCCAAAAAACGTTCCGAGATCAGGGTCTGTTTGTTTTCGCTGAACATATTGATCATTGACTTCTCCTTACATCCTGTCTTCTTCGTATTTGTATTTCCCGTTCTCCGTCACGTCGGCAAGAAACGTCCGGACAACTTCTGCCGCCTTGTCGTACTGCGGAAGCCCGACAAGCGCAGCCGGATCAATGGAATCTTTATCCAGGAAGCGGCTGCAGAGTTTCACGGCCCATGCCAGCGCATCCGCCTTATCAAAATGATGCATATAACTGAAAGTCACTGTGTTAGGACCGCCGGAGTAATACTCTTTCTCCCCAACCTCTCCCGTAAGCAGGAACGAGAACAGTCCGATACATGTGTGCATGACGGCAGGATCGATCGGCGACGCCGGTTCGTCCAGCACTAGTTTAAAATCTGTCGACATGTAGCAGTCTTTCCAGTCGTTATAATAAGTCACATACAGGCCTCGATGAAAGTCCTTGGGTGGGATGGAATAAATAATGCCCATGCATAGTCTCCCTTTTGATGCGTTTAATCTGTTTCTGTTTCCGTCGCACACCGATGCAGGGCCAGTGCCTGCGCCAGCTCGCGGGATTCATTTTGAATGATAATCGGCGGTGCGGTCAGCACAAGCAGCTTCCACACACGCTTTGCCCGCAGGACAAGATGCAACGCTTCGGGAGCATCGCCCACACGGTGTTTGGCATCAGCAGCGATACATTTCCAATAACGGTCGTACTCCTCCAATTCCTCTTCCGTTATAATGGTATCTTTGACCAGATCGTAGAGTTCTCTTTCGTTCTCTGTCAGCTGATATCCGTCAGCCATAGCTTCTTCCAGGGCAATCTTGTCAAAGTAGGAATCAAAGTCGGATTCCGGAGAAGAATACCTAAACGTTGTCTCAGAATCAAATTCATCCGTTTCCCATCCGCGAACGTAGGTGTTCCAGACTTCAAAAAGCCTCTCGTCCTGCAGAAATGCCTTCACATCCTCCGCATCATTTTCAAAGTCTTTTTCTTCGCCAAATTCCTTTGCTTTCTCCGCCAGAGTCTCCAGATCTGCCCGCAGCGTATGATAATCATCCAGGACCGTCTTCAGATCCTGCTCAGTCCATTGGATCTTATAGTAATCATAATAATCTACTCCATCGGAGTCCTCAGAAGGCCGGTGCCACTGAAGGTCTTCGTAATATCGAGGCACCGTCAGGTTGCCGTCTTTGGTGGACTTAAACATAAGCTCGAGTTGATCCTCTGCGTTTGTCATACTAAAGGCTTTTTCCGGATCCATTCCACTTCTCCTCTCGGTTTGTATGCCCGCATTATAGCAGGACCGGTGTGATATTTTTAAATAAGAATCACTTGTTCTTGAGCATTTCCGCAAACGCCCGGTTCATATAATCCTGCTCTCTGGCGGCATCTTTCTCCAGCCCCTGCTTTTTATATTCGGAATATCTGCGGCTGGCATTCTCATAGTCCTTTTTGGCGCTCTCGAATCCTGCCTTATTGGTCGTGGGAGAACTGTTCTTGAGCATATCAGCCATCGCCAGATTCATATGATGCTGCTGGGTCAGGGCATTTTCTGTCAGGCCCTGCTTCTTGTACGATGCCATCTGAAAGCTCGCACTGTTATAGCTGCGTTGAGCACTTTCAAACGCCGCCTTGTCCCCACCGGAAGATTTGCTCTTTAGCATATTGCCCATAGCTTCATGCATGAAATGCTCCTGCGTGGCGGCATTCTGGACAGACCCGCTTGAGACATAATTGGAATACCGCCAGCTCGCATCATTGAACGATTTCTGTGCGCTGTTAAAGTCTTCTTTACGTTTGCGTTCATCCAGGCGTTCCTCGAACGAACTGCCGCTGCTATCGCCGCTGTCTCTGGTGCTGTAAGAAGAATAACCGCCCGAATAGCTGCCTGTGTATCCTCCGGCATAACCGCCGCTGTATGTACCTGCCGATGTCCTGCCGGCACTGACAGCGACATCAGAGGAAGAGGAGCGGTTGGAGAAATAGCTGGCAAGAACAACGATCGGTCCGACGATCGTGAGCATCAGAGCCGGGAACAGAAGGATCTGCAGAACGATGCGCAGTCCCACCGGCTGGACCTTACTGCGGATCGTCAGCAGACCAAATCCCAGTAAAGCCAAAACGATCAGGAGTCCCAAACGGCCGAATACATCCTTGGCAATATCGATCCGCCCCAATTCCTGCGCTATGAACAGGATTTCCGGAATGATCAGGCTGCACAGAATGATTTCTATCAGATCTTTTTTACTCCGAACCATAGTTCTCACCGTTTATCCTGATTGTAAAAAACGCTGTGCTTCGTACCGTCTTCCGACACCCACCTGATGAGAGTCAGCGTCCAGACGTATTTATAATCCATCGGACCTATCCGCTGCAGTGATTCCGGATCTGAAACGTCCTTGATACCGAAATCATAATGACTTGTCTTTCCCGGCTCGACCGTTCCTGACATTGTGCAGTGACACTCACAAACAAGCCGGCTGTGGACATAGATCTCAAGATCCCCCTCTGCCTGATCGAAAGGGACCGAGCCGGCATTTCTGACATCGGCCCTGAACACATAGTCTGCGGAAGAATCTCTTCCTGTAGCATAAAGCTCGGTCAATGCAAAAGCGATGTTCTTCTCCGCGTATTTGCCGATCCTGTTTTTAAGATACGACGGCAGAAATGCCGCGATCACTGCCGCAAGGAACATCACAACAACAAGGAGTAGCTTATTGGCATAAACTGCCGAAGATTTCTGTTCTGCCGGCATTTCTGTCTTTTTAGCATCCATGTGATGTCGTTGCTCCTTTGGAATTGTTCATCGTTCAGTGTGACAAATACCATCATCAGCTTGTCACTTCGTCGTTATTATAGCATATCACACTATAAGTCTGTAATACTCTTTTCCTTGTTTTTTGGATCCGGGCAGAGTGCTTCCGCCAGGCCTTTCAGGTATTAGCGCGTCCTGTCTTATTCTATATTTTTGCTTTTCTTTTTCGTATCGATCCGGCGAAAACTGACGACCTCGTCGCCTTCCAGTTCAAACCTAGCCGTCAGTTCCATATGAAAGTCTTCATCCGGTGGTTCCACCTCGATCAGTTCATCCTTGAACCGGAAGAATGTCAGGTTAAAGTCCCCTTTGGATGTCCATTTTTCAAGCGTGTACTTTGGCTTAGGCAAAGAAAGATCTCTTGTCACCAGTTCATCCCGGATCGCCTCCAGTACATCGGTGAAAGACAGGAATGGCTGATAATCAAGTGCTTTATCGTCACGCTGCCCAGCCGGTACGACCTGGTGCAGCATAAAGACTTCATCGCGTTTCAGATGCAGTTCTATTTCAGCCTTCGGACAGCGACTGACCGCTGTACGGATCCCGATGTTTTCTTCTCTGGTATAGCGTTTCAGTTCATTTTGCAGCCCTTCATCGCTGAGACCGGTATATGCATCTGTACATTTTTCTTCCCAGCACCAGGCACCGTGCTTGCGACACACCGTGACCTCTTTTCCGAGCTGCCGCATCCGGATAATGTTCTCACGGGTACCGTGGCTTTCACCGTCCCACAGCATAAATGCTTCATCTGCCGTTTCTGCCATCAGGACATCTTTCGCCGAATAGAATTCATAGCTGTGAGGTCGGGCGGAAGAAGGGCAATGGACCACATTCCAGGAGCCTTCATTGTGGCGGACCTCATCCCCGCTGACAAAGACGGTCACGTCCTCATAACCGTTCTCGTGAAGATATTTCTGCATCAGCTGATCGGCCCCTTTGCAGTCCCCGATCAGAAACGAGACCCGGCCCTTCATCCAGCAGTTCAAACGACTCAGGATCTCATCCGGCAAAGCGGTACAGGTCTGCGATCCGCCCAGAAAGACTTTTTTCCCCTGTGCGGAAACACCTTCCAGCAGCCGAATACACTGCGTGATTTCCTCATCCGTCAGCGAGCGGTAGTCGAGCGGATGCTCATGGACATACCGCAGCGGTTCTTCTCTGGACATTTTTCGGAAAGCAGCCTCTTCTTCGTCCGTGTAATCGTCGAAACCGACCAGGACAAAATTCATATGGATCGACTTTCCGTATCCGGAGAACTGTGCGGAAAACGGATTGACAAAGGCTTTCGGGTTACTCTCATCTCTGTCGATGATCCCGTCCTGATACAGCATCTGGACACCGGGGACCGTCGTCCCTTTCTCATTGACAAAGCCGTCGTCGCAGAATTCATCCACGATATCGTTCATATCAAGTTCCGTTCCTTCGCGGACTTCCCAGTAGTCTTTATAAACGGCGATATAGCGGTAGACAGGATAATTGTATTTCATCAGCTTTTCCTTTCACAAATAACGCTTCTTCAAAGAAACACAGGATCCGAAACCATTCAGTTCCCTGAGCATAACACAGAGGGGGTAAGATATTTAAATAGTTTTCTGTACGTCCTTCTGCATTTCTTCCAGCGTTTTCCGGATCTCATTTGCTGTCAGATTGCCGGGCGATTGACGCTTCCCATTGATCATGTTCCAAAGCACTGCACCGCGCTCAGGTTTATCGACTAAAGCCTCCGCGACTTCGTCAAGCACCCCGCTTCCTTCAAGAGTTTTCAATCGCGCCATTCTATATATAGATGATACCAGCGGATAGTCGCTGAACAGAGACGTATTCCGTACCGCGCCGGTCCTCCATTTACCGTCTTCGTTCTGAACCAATGCCTGCAGCATCACACCCTCTCCGGCCTCTATGATAACAGCAGCCTTAATCGGGCGGAAAGGTGTGCAGTCAACCAGAACGATGTCACCAACCTCAAAAGGAACGGGCAGATCGAGATTCCGGCTTTCAGAGGAATAATCACAGGATTCCGGGAGCCAACAGCAGCGGTCATGTTTATCGCTCTTCATTTTTTCGAACCAGACGATCTCGTCTCCAATCAGGTAATAGGTGTAGCGATGTTCCATCTCTCCGTCGTCGCCCAGAGACCATTTTTCCAACACATACCAAATCGTATCTCCCGGATTGTAATCGCATTCTTTCAAATCATGGCGTACATATTCCAGCGCTTTGCTTAAGCTCAAAAACGGGGCGGTCCCGCTTGATTTCTCGCCTTTCAGGTCGTTATCGTACCAGTATTCCTTCAGATACAGGATCTCCCCGTCACGTAATTTCGTTTGTTCCAGTGCTTCCTTCACATCTTCCAGGGCAGCAGTAAACGACTTTTCATACAAACGCCGGATCGTCACCTGAAGGTCATCGCTTGTTTTTTCTTCAAGCTGCTCAAGCAGCAGCGCGTCCCGGAAAACAGCAGGTTCCTTCTCCGAAAGCCTCGAAAGCCATTCCTGTTTGACCGTAAGCGGCACAGGCGCTCCGAGAATCATTTCCAGAACCTGTGCCTTGTGAAGCCTCGCGTTCAGCAGATGCTCACGCATAGCATAAGAAGAGAAGAAGATTTCAAGGATCCCCCGCCGATCCGTTTCGGGAAGACCGCTCCAGAATTCCAGCTCATTTGCCTCCTCTTTCAAACAGTCCGAAAGAGCAGAGATGAGGCGTTCGCCCGGTCCATCGCAACTCCCCGTATAGTATTCCAGATCCATATATGCACTGTAGAAAGTGTCGATTATTGTGCCGTCCTGGCAATCCACATATCCACTGGCACACATATCTGTATAATCGCCATCCCCCAGAATCTTATCCTTTGTTGAATGATCCTCATAGGCCTCGAGGCCTGCTGCTTTAAACACAAACGGGCCACATTCACAATTATCCCGCGACAAGTTCGGATTCCAGACAATATCACCCCTCTTAAAAGGAACGGGGAAATGCAGGAATGATCCTTCAAAAATCGTTCTTTCAAAAGCCTTCCCAACGCTGCTGCCGTGATAGAGCGTCATAAGCGCGCCGTCGTCCGCACGGAACTCCGCCCCTATAATGTAAGCAAATGGTTCATCGATCTGGTATTTGACAACAGAATACGATGGTGTATCCATTCCGTCAAAATCATCCCGGCACTCCGCAAGGCAACTTTCCACCGAGGAAAACGGATAGATTTCCTCTTTTTGAGGACGCCAGATCTTCCCGGCATATATTTCATTCTCTTTCCGTGAATACAATTCTGCGACCAGATCGTCCTGAAACCGGATATACTCTCTCAGAAAAGCGTGCAAAGAGGGGCACGCAGCTGTCCAACGTCTCTTTGCTATGGGACAATCAGGCATGGTATCGATCAGTTCCTGCCAGGCAGCGTGCTTGTCTTGCAGTGTCAGTTCGCGGCAATAGTAGATCAGCCACGCTGCCTCGATTGGAGTGAACTGGTAATTGATGCTTCTCAGGTAGTCTTGAATGTCCTTGGAGTTAATGAAACGGTAGACGTCCACGTTGCGTTCCTTTCCGCTGCACAATATAACAACAGCCCCCTGAGCATAGCACAGGGGGTGGTGGAAATTTAAATGTTTTTCGACTTCATAAAGACGCAAGTAATCTTAATCATTGTTTAACCAATCGGATTCATCTGAATCATCATCAAGCCACTTGGATTCACCACTCTTAACTTTCTTTAGTGCCTCTTCCTTGGCTTCTTCGATGACTTTATTAACAGTCTTGTCAAAAAACTCATCCGAATCTTTTCCCAAAGCGTCGACAATCATCTCAAGGCAATTTCCATATGCCAGCAGTTCGCTTCTTGCGCTGCACCATGTTTCAAATCTCGGGTTATACATCCAATCGTAAGGATCAAAGAATTCCGCCAGATCCTCTAAATCCTCATAATCGGGGTTACCATTCTTGATTGAAGCAAACTCTACCTCTTTCCAGTCTTCAGCTCTTTCCTTTATTACTTCCAGTATTTTCCGAATTACTTCTTCCATAGTACGTTCCTCCTTGGGTCTGAAGTGATTATACCACCCCCAATTTTATTACAAAAGGGCTTTTTACACAGATCGCATTCTCTGTATTTTGCATTTTACTTTTCCAGCAATTCTGCGAACTCACTCTCCGTAACCATTCGTGTGCCGTTTTTCATAGCTCCTGCCAGCTTGGTCCCGCCGGGATTCTCGCCTACGATAAGTATGTCAGTTGCAGCAGTGACGGATTCGGAAACTCTCGCGCCAAGCAGTGTCAATATCTCTGTGGCTTGTTTGCGGGTCATGCTGGAAAGTTCACCTGTGATTGCCACGGTCATATCATGAAAAGTTGTCACATTTCCTTTGGCACTGGTTCTGTGACCACGCAGAGATATCTTCACTTCATTTAGAACCGGTCGCCAAAGCCTTTCTTCCGCCTCGTTTTTGATCCAGCGGTGAATGTTCTGCTCCAAGACGTGACTGATCCCCGCAATATGCGAGAAAAAGAATTCTTCCCTTGCTGCCTTCTCGAATTCTTCCCAGGAGCCGTCGAAATACTGCTCCAGCGTTCTTGCCGCCTGTACGCCCAGCATCGGAATGCCGATCCCGATCAGGAAACGGGAAAGGGTTGTGTTCCGGCTCTTTTCGACAGCCTCCACGATCTTGTTGTAACTGGCCGGGCCAAAGCCTGCCGTTTCCACGATTTCGTTTCGAAAGCGGTCCAGATGATAGAGATCGTAATAATTCTTTACCCAGCCGTGTGCCATCAGGTTTTCCAGCGTCACGGCAGACAGTCCGTCAATATTCAGCGCGGCTTTGTCACAAAAGCGCGCGATCTTCTGCGCGTTGCGGGCAATACAGTCTTCATTGGAGCAGTACAGGTTTTTCACGCCGCCGGAAGTAACTTTGACTGTCAGTTTTTCGTTGCAGCAGGGGCAGTATTTCGGCAGCTGAAAAGTGCCAGAGCGAGTCAGGTTTTCCGCCACCTGCGGCACGATCATATTTGCCTTATAGACCTGGATCGTGTCGCCGATACCGAACTGAAACTTCTCGAAGATCCCGAGGTTGTGCATATTGGCGCGCCTGATCATGCTGCCTTCAACCGAGACCGGGTCGAACTTCGCCACGATGCTGACGATACCGGTGCGGGTAGTCAGCAGTTCCACCCCGCGAAAGGCTGTTTCTGCCATGGAATCCTGCCACTTGAGCGCCATCAGACGGTTCTCGTGATGGCCTGTCGCCCCAAGACTCTTGCCATAGGGCAGATCGTCGTATTCCATGATGAGGCCGTCGACCGGGTATTCATATCCTTCCGGCTGATAAGACAAAACCGCTTCTTTCAGCGCATCCTGTCCGGCAACACTCGGAACCAGCCGATGCGGAACCGTTGCAAATCCCTGCGCCGAAAGGAAATCCAGCTGTTCGGTCTTTGTCAGGAACGACGGCCCGCCGATCAGTTCAAACGCAAAGAAATCAATATGGGAGCATTTTGCCTTGTCAGCCGTCAGGCTCCTGACCGCGCCGGCGGCAATACTGCGGGGATGGGTCTGCTCGGAACTGCGTCCGCTGTACATGTCATAATCAGCCCAGGAAAGGACGCCCTCGCCGCGCACCTCAAAGTTGTCTTTATAGCTGACACGGTGCGGGATATTGGTGAAAAACTGGACGGTATGCGTCACATCCTCACCGACGAGACCTTCGCTGCCCCGGGTTATGGCCTGCGTAAAGCGGCCTTTTTCATAGCGAAGGACAAGAGTCAATCCGTCCAGCTTCCAGGAAAGGACAACATCCTGATTTCGTGCAAAGTTCAGGAATTCCGGGATGGATTTCGTTTTGTTTGCGGACAGCATCGGCTTGGTATGCCGTACCTGTTGCAGACCTTTTTTGGTCCCTCCGGGAACCTTCTGCGTCGGAGAACCGGCAAAGATCACGCCGGTCTCCGTTTCCAGCTTTTTCAGTTCCTCCATCATGGCGTCGTAGTCGCGGTCCGACATGATAGGATTATCATCTGTGAAATAAGCCTTGTCCGCTTCTGCGATCTTTTTGATCAGTTCCCTCATTCGAAGTACGTTGTTCGCCATGACGTATGTCCTTTCCTGTTTGTCAATGTCCTCGCCGCAATGCTCTGACAGCATAGCATGGGGTGTGGTGGAAATTTAAATAATTATTCTGTGGAAAGATCGGGCGGTATTCGGGCGACTTTTCCCCAGGGGGGCTCCACCTCCTCATTGTTGATGAGCCAGAGTACCGGGATCCCCATCGCATCATTTTCATCCGGCCACGGTGCGAAACCATCTGTCAGATAAATAATGCTTGCCGGGAGCTTATCCTGCATTTCATCTCTCACATAATCCAGAACACACTGAAAGCTGGTGCCGCCTCCGCCGAACGGGCGGATGACCTTGAACTCCTCCTCATCCTCAAAAGGAATCGGCGGAACCACGACCGCGTCAAAGAAACCAAGCCAGCCTTTTAGCTTTCCGTTAAACTGATCAATTGCTCCTTTTATTTCCGAATAGGCCTGCGTGATCATGCCTTCTGTCATCGAGCCGGAAGTGTCGATCATAAAGAGGATGTCCTCGGCCCGTTCGTCTTTTTCGTTGTAATCTGGCAGGAAAAAAGGACTGTCTTCAAATCGGCGGTCCGGCGGTGAGAAGGAGTAGTCGTTGATCTCTTCCTGGATAAAATCGTTCAGAATCGTCTTCCAGTCAAGCTGCGACTGCGTCAGGCGGAGGAGTTCCCGCTGCATGCCGGCGGGAATGCTTCCTGCAGCCGAATCACCTTGTATGCTTTTCATCAGTTGAGTGGCATTGACCATCCGATTCAGCCAGGTGCTTCTCTGTGTATGCTCCTCGTCATCGCCGTCCCAGAAACTGTGATCGTCAAACTGACGTGGATCCGGCTTTTCTGCTCCTACGTCTTCATTGGCGTCATCTGTATTACTGCCGGAATCATCCTCGTCGCCTTCTTCATCAGAGTCCACATCTTCTGTCCCTTCGTCAGATCCGTCTCTTTTATTCCCTTTCCCGCGTCCTTTGCCGCCGATTCCTCCATTTGAGCCGTCCTCACAATTATCTTCCGAATCGTCGTCTTCGGAAGATTCGTCTCGATCTGTGCATTTTTGCTTCTGCTTTTCCGCAGCCCGCTGTTTTTCCAGTTCGATCAGCACCCATTTATATACCTCCTCTGCAGAAAAGAGGTAGCCCTCCTGTCCGTTCGGCGTTTTATGCATCATCTCCCCGTATTTTTTCAGGGTGATTCGCTTCAGATTTCCTTCGAAAGAGTACAGGATATTGGAATTGACCACGATATCGCAGGCCAGATCAAAGGCCTGCGCGTCATAATCGCTCTGGTGCCGGAAACAGTGCTGAAGAGCCACATGCAGGACCTCGTGCATAAGGACGAACTGCAACTCCTGATTATCCAGTTCCTTTATAAAATCCGGATTGAAGGCAATCCTCTCACCATCCGTATAAGCCGTTTCACAGGTCAGATCCAGCGCGAACTTCATGTGCATGAGAAGCAGCGCGTAAAACGGCTGCTTTCTCATCAGCTCCAGCCGAGCCATCTGCAGCCGTTTAACGATCTTCAGGACTTCCGGATCAAATCTCGCCATTCCTCATGACTCCTTTTTTCGCCGCGTACTCCACATATTCGGGGATACTCCACAGGAACTCCTCCCCGTCTGGTACGAATGCCTTGTACTGTTCCATCAAAAGCGTGCTGAAATCCGCCGGCAGTTTCCCGGCATAGGCGATGGAGTGCCCGAGTCTAACAGCATCAGTCTTGTGATCTTTTGCGTAGGCTGCCATGGAACAGATCATCGCGTACATTCCGTCCGTAGTTTCCGGGACCTTGGCAGGCCTGCCGTTAAACACGTCTTCCATAGAAGGAAGATCCGCATAGATCCGTGTCCAAGCACGGAATTCGATGGTGGTTCCGCAGCCGATCAACCCGGCCACTAACTGATAGACCTTGTCTACATCATCCGAAACGGTATTCAGGATCGTGCTGACCATTTCCCAGGAACGGGGCGTCGCAAAGGCCAGGTCGTCACTGTCAGCTTTAAAGCCGAACAGTCTGTCCGTGCGACAGGATAAAAAGCCTGTCACCTTTGGGTTGATTCCCGTACGAACTGCCCAGTCCAGCCAGGATTCGAAGCTGCCTTCGATCTCGATATGCAGCAGACGGTTGGCCAATGCCTTCGGCATCTTGAATGCAACAGACTTATCAGTCACACGGTTGCCGGCTGCTATTACAATACAGTTGTCAGGCAGTTTGTGTTCCCCGACCACGCGGTCCAGTGTGATCTGGTAGGCTGCGGCCTGCACCGACTGCGGGGCAGCGGAGATTTCGTCCAGGAACAGGATATTGATCAAATCTTCTGACGGGTCCATCTGAAAGATCTGCGGCTTCAGCCAGATAGCAAGAGTCTTGTCCGCGTTCGCTGTGGGAATACCGCGCAGGTCGATCGGATTGAAGAGCAGCAGGCGAACGTCAGTCACCGCCACCTTCTTTCCGGTTTTTTCCTCCAGTCCCCTTGCGATCTGCCGCACCCCCTGCGATTTACCAACACCAGGCGGCCCCCAGAGCATTACAGACGGCATCATTTTCGGTGAGGTACCGCCCGCGATCAGCGCAGTGTATGCCTGTATGAGAATGTCTACCATTTTGCCGACCGTCAGGATCGGCATATTGATTCCACCGGTTTCAATCATGCCATATTCACCCCCAATGCTTCATCGATCACCCTCAACTGCGCCTCCAACTTTGCAATCTCAGCTGGATAAGCGCTTTCTTCCTTCAGTTTTTCCTCCAGAATGGCCTGCCTGCTTTCCATTGCCTTCAGTTCCTCCTTTGCCTCATCCAGTATGACCGAGATCCTGCTCGGCACCAGCTTTTCCTCAATGACCTCGCCGGTATCCTTATCCTTTGTCTGTTCAATATGATCCCGGCAGAAGTTGGAAAGGCGCACGCCCACACCGATCTCGCTTTCCAGATCCATAAAATAGCTGTAATTGCGTTTCAAGTAGATCTGCCAGACCTTCCTGCGGCGGGATTTTCCGTCTTTTTCTTTTACAGCACCGATATCCCTCGGTTTCATGTTTGCCGGAACAATGACCTGAAAACCGTCGTAATCCGTGATGTACTTTTCCTCTGACCTGTTTTCCCATTCAAGGACCGCATCGAAGATCTGCCGGCGGAGATCCTGCTTTTCCTTCTGGGTCAGCTGGTTGTAATCGAAAGGATTCTCTTCCAGGTCCTTTATGTCCTGTCCGATCTTCTCGATTTTTCGCTGCTGCTGGCGGATCCTGTCCGGAAGATGTGTAAATACATGGCGGTTGCGGATCCGTTCCTCTTCGAATTCCCGCTGCAGGATGATGACACGGCTTAAGTCGTTGGCGACCTGTACACGCTCTTTGATCAGCGGATTGCCGACAGCAAGCGCTTTGACTTCTGCATAATTCAGGACCGCTTCGTCCACGTCGTCGCCTTCGCGAGCCACCACATGCCCCGAAAGGATCTGGCTGATGAAACGCTGCTTGGCCTCCAGCAGCTGCCAGGAATAAGCATCGAAGCTACCCTTGGTAACATAACGGAAGATCTGTACCTTCTCGTTCATATTGCCCTGACGGAGGATACGGCCTTCCCGCTGCACCATATCGGCAGGTCTCCACGGTACGTCCAGATGATGGATAGCCTTCAGCCGGTCCTGTACGTTGACGCCGATCCCCATCTTGAAAGTTGAACCGATCAGGATCGCTTTTTCTCCACGCCGCATCTCTTCAAACAGCTGCAGGCGCTTGGTTTCCTTGTCCGCGTCGTGGATAAAAGCGATCTCGTTCTTCGGGATCCCCATCGCGACCAGCAGGGATTTCAGTTCATCGTACATATTGAACGTCTGCTTCGGGGTAGAAACGTCGCAGAACACCAGCTGCGTCCCCTTTGTTTCGCGGGACTCCTCATAGATTTTTGCGACGTTTTCCGCACAACGGAAGACCTTGGAATCGGGATCCAGACCGAAGGCGGAATCAATGAGCCGCATGTCAAGAGCCGCTTTTCTGCCGTCAGTGGTGATTTTCAGGAGGTTATCCTCCCAAGGCTCAACTCGTTTCTGACGCACGTCATCGGCGCGGTTGGAAATATCCTGCAGATATTCCTTGAAATCTGCCGAGCCTTCCAGCAGGGAATCGTCATAACCATCGAAATCAGGGATGCCGGACTCCTTGTCCATATGATGAAAATCCGCAATGGAGGAAAGGATCCCCGTCAGTTCCGGCACGTTGCAGAAGCGGGCAAAGCGCGTTGCCAGACGGAAGGTGTTCGTATCGATATCGATCTCAAAGTCCCTGGTTTTTTCCGCAAACATCCCAGCCCAGGCATCGAAGTTCTGCAGACCGAGAAATTCCAGTTCGCCTTCCTGGAGATATTTCTGCATAACAAACAGATCCGTGAGGGAGTTCGTAATCGGTGTGCCAGTCGCCATGACGACCCGGCCGCCGTGATTCTGACGCTGTACGCAGTGAACTTTATCCATCATTGCCTGCGCCTTATCCGATTTTCTGCCGCCTGCACCGCGCACGCGGGAATAGCTGCTTTCAAAACCTACATTTTTGTAGTTATGCGCCTCATCCACGAACAATGTATTGATTCCTAAAGCGTCGAAGGGGATATCGCAGATATTCTTAACAGAGTCTTCATGCAGTTTTTCGAGTGTTTCTTCAATCTTGCTGATCTTCTTTTCGATCTTCGCAGGGGAATAGTAAAACTCCTCTGCCTTCTTCAGCATGGCCATATGTTCTTCGTGCAGGTTCCGATAATACTTTTCCGAGAGTGAAAGCATGTCAAAGCAGCTGTAGGCCATGATGATCCCATCGTAATCTTCATCACGGATAAGCTTCAGTGTGGCCGTACGCTTGTGAATGTTGAAGTTGCGGTTATCTACGACCAGAAGTTTTGCCTGGGGAAACATCGAAAGGAAGATGTTTTTCCACTGAGAAATGATGCTGTTCGGAACAACATAGAGATTCTTTTTCGATTTCCCGAGACGGCGCAGTTCCATACCGGCTGCAATCATGGTGTACGTCTTGCCGGAACCCACATCGTGCGCAAGCAGCGTATTCGGAGCCATAATGATGCGTGCCACTGAATCCTTCTGGAAGGGATACAGTTCCACGTCGTCGCTCATTTCCGGGAAAAGCAGGAAGGATCCGTCGTAGTGCCGCTGACGGATGTTGCCGTACTTTCGGCAGTAGGATCGCTGCAGGCGGTTTCTCCGTTCTTCATCCTGCCAGACCCAGTTTTTGAACTCATCGATCATCTGCTGCTGTTTTTCCAGCACCTTAGCCGTCTCTTCACGATTGATCACGCGGATCTTGCCCTCCGCATCCTTGGCGTCTGTAACTGTGACGGTTCTCTGGTTCAATGTGCTTTCCAGAAGATCAAGCATTTCCTTACGTTGTGTGCCCCAGGTGGAGTAGCATTTCTCAGCGTAACGGCCGTGCAGTTTTGCATTGCGGAACCGGTTCTTCTGCGGGATCTCCCAAATGCCGGTAGACTCCTCATGTCGTACTGCATACTCCGCTGTCAGGTACTGACTTATCTGCTCGGAATATTTTCCGTCCACGGGTTCCTCTCCTACCAGGTGCAGAATGAACTCATCGATAACATCTGTCGGCACCCAGGGAGAACCAAGAGAAATGTAGATATCCGCCACGTCGATCTGCGGCTGCATTACCTTCTGCAGGGCATCCACATTGTCCTGAAAATAACCGTCATATTCTTTATTGGCCTCCACCGCAACCGCATATTTATGGTTCAGATTTCCGGAAAGATATTCATCCGCAGTCTCCCAGCCCTTATAGAAGCATTCGCCCCAGAGCAGCGGATTCTGATAGATCGATCCTTTCAGCGCCTGGATCACCGTTTTATAATCCTGTCCGCAGACTGCGGAGATAAACTCGATGTCGACGTATCCCATCGCGTCCAGCGACATCAGGAGTCCGTCTGCCGGCGTGTCGCGGTGTTCCTGTACACGTTCATCTCGGTCAAAGCTGTTGACAAAGTCCATGGGAAGATCCATAGCCGTGACTTCTGCCACATGCTTCTGGCGCTTTTTCTCTGCTCGTCTGGCTGCCCGCTTTGCTGCAGCGATCCGCCTTTTTTCCTCTTCTTTCCGGCGTTTTTCTTCGTCCTTGGCTGCTTCTTCCTTTCGGCGCCGTTCCTCCTTTTCGCGGATACTGAGCGTGGCCAGTTTTATCGATTCACCAAGTTCCTCCAGCTGTTCAAAGTTCAGCAGCTGTCCGGCTTTGCGGACAGTCGAAAAGAAGGTATCGAGGATACTTTTCTGTTCGCTGTATACCGTTTCCTGCTGCACGGAAGGATCAACCTGATTCTCGTCTTTAATATTCTTTTTTGTGCTTCTCTTTGCCGGTTTGATGCTCACGCTTCACCTCCGTGTATTTAAAAGGAACTTTTAGTGTGACTTTAACAAGGGGGCGGAGGGGGATTTCCGCCCCGACGATTTACATCGCGGTCAAAATATACAATACGGGATGTGAGAAATTTAAATAGATGTGTCAGAGGCCGCCGTATCCGCCTTGATCCAGATGGCAGGACAAACACCGGCCGGATTAGAAGCAAGGTGCCGGTGAACACTTTCTTTATCAACAACACTCCAGAAAGTCGGATAACTCTTTACGTTTTCTTCCTTACGGATCCAGAACTCTCTTGGATGCCATCCCAGTCTTTTCTGCAGGCGGTCCGTCAGTCCGACTTCCTTTTTTGACAGCCGGCTCAGATCCGACCAGCTTGGAAGACCGACACGGTCCATCAGATTTTCTTCTGAAAACACGTCTTCGTCGAAGAAACATATCCGTCTGCGTTCTTCTGCATTAAACGCCTGATAGAAAAACATCCGGTTCAGCCATTTCCGAAGGGTACTGCTTTCCCAGTCGCAGTACCCCTGCTGCCTAACATGATTCTCGGTATCAAACGGCATCCATTCCAGAATGCTGTCGCACAAAAGGAGCAGTCTTCCGTCTTCTTCTCGAAGGATCCACCAGTACAAAGTCTGCTTTCCATCATAGGTCTTATCCCACTGCGGCCAATGTCCAAAAGAACATTTTTCGCGTTGTGAAAAAAATGGCCGGAGGCGGTGAAGTTTTGGAAAGCACTCCTCCTGAGGCTGAGTCTTCTTTTCCTTCATTTCCAGGAGATTATTGATTTTGCTTTCATCCAGAATGCTCTGCAGACGTGCCAGATCTGCCTCTTTCATCAGTGGAATCCTTCTTTTTATAGACTTCATAAGTCTTTCAGCGTCATTATCCATCGTTATTCTTCTGACGTACCCAAGCAATCAATGCTGCGAAAAAACAATTCACCCGTTCTTGATCTGTCGTCCATCCATCTGTTTTGATATTCAAAGAATCACAAATCCTCTGCAATTTAGCATAGTCATCTTCCTGAATATGGCCATACAAGTCATGCCGTTTGCCTTCCTGTCGCGTTTCCATGGCTCATATGCCTCCTTATACAAAAACTGTAGAATCGTATCCATGCCACTGCCTACATATAAACGCCCCTTATGCGGCGTTTTCTGTATGCGTTTTTATTCTCTTCTTTCCTTGTTCATGTTGGCAAACTTGAGGTAATTCGGCATCCAGATCAGTTGGACGGTACCGACGGGACCGTTTCTCTGCTTGCCGATGATCAGCTCAGCGAT
>JAEEGL015758840.1_pt1 | contig 28164 bp, 21 predicted proteins | sample 9134231 | NCBI WGS metagenome assembly JAEEGL01 (sample SAMN16246548, study PRJNA631951) | gut metagenome | biome: gut microbiome; feature: rumen; material: fiber-attached | host: Bos | place: Iran: Karaj | collected 2018-10
GCATCCGGATGGAGGCTTTTTCGGAAATGCTCACACAGAACCGGTACCGGGAGGAGCGGAAAGCCCAATGAGAAACACCAAACGATTCCTTGTTACCATTGCCGTATGCGCCGGCATGCTGGCACTGGCGTGGTATGCGTGGCTGCTGCCCTTCTATGAGTTCCCGGATGAGTTTTCCGCCGAGCAGGTGGGCTCCTTCCTGTCTCCCGCGTATCTGAAGAATCTGCTTCCTCTGGGACTGATCGTGCTGGTGTCCGCGGTCGGAATCGTGTTGTGCATCCAGGTGAGAAAACGCATCCTCAAGAAGGATCCTGCATTCGCCCGATTCTTTGAGACCCGTACCGGCTCCGGGAAGAAAACAGTTCCCGGACAGCGGAAAATTGGGTTTATGACAGTGCGCTGGGCAATTATGATCCTTGCGGCCTTCTTTATGATCTTCGGCGGAACGGTTCTCGGCCTCCGGTTCGCTTCGGTGAGCCTGCCCATCTTCTCATGCCCGGTGAATACGGAGCAGATGACGGAGAGCAGCTGCTACTATCTCGCCCATCTCAGCGATCTGTTTGAGATGCCGCTCCGGGATATCCTGCTGTTCTTCGGAACCACAATAGGCTTTGCGCTGATCCTGGGCCGGGCCATCTGCGGTTTCCTGTGCCCCATGGGACTTCTGCAGGACACGGTGCATGCCATCCGGCAGAAGACCAGGGTGGAAGGCATTGCCATGACAGACAGAATGTACGCAGCCCTGACACCGATCAAATGGATGATGGTGCTTCTGATGCTGGGGCTTTGCTTCATCGGCGCGAACTTCTGCAACTTCTGCCCGGTGATCGCGATATCCCCTGTCCTGGCGGGAATCCAGACCAGCCTGTATTTCAGTGGCTTTTTCATGGTATTTGTACTGATCGGCAGCTTCTTCAAACGGCGCTTTTTCTGCCTGATCTGCCCGCTGGGCGTGCTGCTGGGCCTGCTCCACAAGGTCACGCCGTTCCGAATCAAAAAGGACTGCACTGCCTGCACCGAGTGCGGTGCGTGCTATGAAGCCTGCCCCATGGGAATCAAGCAGATCTACACAGAGCGGGAAAAGACAGACGTTACCGATATGAACTGCATTCTCTGCGGAGAGTGCATCAGGAAGTGTCCGGAGGACAACGCTCTGGCCATGACCTTCGCGGGAAAGAAGATCTATACCGCATCCCGGAAGCAGGTCATGGCCGGCTATGAGCCTGCCGGACGGGAACTGGACAGAGAACTTAAAAAAAGAAAGAGGGGAGGGTGACCATGGAAACGCAGACCATCACGTCCAGAGAGCAGAGGCAGAGAGACCGTTTTGTCAGCAAGGCAAGCCAGACTGCCGCCAAATACCTCCGGCGCATGGAGGAGCTCTCCGGCGCGCCGGAAGCCATGGCCCCATTCTTTCAGGTCCTGCGGGACATTTACGTGGACGGAAAGGACGTACTCAGGGAAAACGGTGTCAAGACTGTAGGCACCTACTGCGTCATGGCACCGCAGGAGCTGATCTATGCGGCGGGTGCCGTGCCGGTGAAGCTGTGCAGCGGAAGCTACACAGCATTTTCCATCGGAGACGACCTGACGCCCCGGGACGCATGCCCTCTGGTCAAGGCTGTGGCGGGAAGCCAGAACATCGGCGTCATACCGCTGTATGACAACTGCTCTCTGATGGCGGTGCCGATTACCTGCGACTGCAAGAAAAAGCTGGCCGGATATCTGTCCCGTCAGTGTGAGGTGTGCACCCTGCAGGTGCCTGCGTCCAAGGAGGACGAGGATATCGAGCAGTATGTCCGGGAACTGTACCAGTTCATCGGCGTTCTGGAGCAGACCACCGGGAACCGGGTCACCTATGATTCTCTGGCGGAAGGCATGCGGAAAACGGGTTTTGCACAGTATGAGCTGTCCCGGTTCCTGCGTCTGAAAAAAAGCCTTCCCTATCTGATGCGCGGTACCCATATTCTGGCCATGATGAATGCGGCCTCCTATATGCCCGCTGACGTCTGGGCACAGCAGCTCCATCTGCTGAACGCGGAACTGGAGCAGCGGGTAAAGCGGCAGGAAACCGTTACCCGGAGACAGCTGCCCCGGATCCTGCTGACCGGTTCACCCGTTATCTTCCCCAATGTCAAGATCCCGCTGCTCATCGAGGAGATGGGCGGCCAGCTGGCGGCAGACGAGACCTGCATGGGTGAGCGCGGCATGTCCGATCCGGTGGTGAGTGTGGATCAGAGCTTTGACGGGCTGATGCGGTCCCTGGCGATCCGGGCGACCCGGCCGTGTTCCTGCCCCACCTTCGCGGACAATAAGCAGCGGATCTTCCGGCTGAAGCAGATGATCAGGGATTATCAGATCGAGGGCGTGATCTATCATGTGCTTCGGGGCTGCCTGGTCTATGACTTTGAATACAGGCAGATCGAAGAGGCGCTGGGTGAACTGGGGATCCCGGTGATCCGAATGGAGAGCGACTACAACGAGGAGGATGTGGAACAGCTCCGCATCCGTATCGAAGCGTTTATAGAACTCATCAAGCTGAAAAAGCCGCCGGAAAAACGGAGGGAAACGCAATGAGCAAGTATTACATCGGTCTGGACGGAGGTTCCACCTACCTGAAGGCAGCCATGATCAGGGACCGCAAGGTGGTGGACACCCTGGTCCGCGGCACAGGCATCGACAACAACGGCACTGCGAAGAAGCTGGTGGCCGAGCTGTGTGAAAGACAGGGGATCACGGAGAAAGATGTGGGCTACATTATGGCCACCGGCTACAGCCGGAAGGTGCTGGAGGTAGCGGATGACGACATCTCGGAGATCACCGCCCATGCCTACGGGGTCCGCATCACCGCGCCAAAGGAATACCGTCCCGGCATGATTATTGACATTGGCGGCCAGGACAGCAAGATCATCTATCTGGACAGTAATTACGCAGTTAAGAACTTCAGCATGAACGACAAGTGCGCTGCGGGAACGGGCAAGTTCATGGAGGTCATCGCACAGATCCTGGAAACAACCATCGATCAGGTCGGCCCGCTTTCCCTGGAGAGCACGGCGCCCTGCGACATCAACAGCACCTGCGTGGTGTTTGCCCAATCCGAAGTGATCTCTCTGGTAGCCCGGAAATATGACCGCCGGGATATTCTGGCGGGGATGCATCTGAGCATGGCCAGACGGATCGTAAAAATGATGAAGAAGTCCGAAAAGGGCGGCGATATTCTTATGACCGGCGGTGGGGCGCTGAATATCGGCGTTCACCGTGCCTTTGAAGAGGAACTGATGAAGGACGTGTACGTGGCCTCCCATCCCCAGTTCAACGGGGCCATCGGCGCTGCGCTGATCGCCAGCGAAAGGGGATAGGACATGGGACTGACACTTTTGGCACAGGGGGCAGCCACAGCGGCTTCGGTCGGCATGGGCTGCGGCACCTGCTGCGGCTCCGGCATGGGCGTAGTGCTCTCCGGGTATCTCATGACCCACGCAGGCAACTTTCTCGCATCCCTTCGGGGATTTCTTATGTTCTACCTCGGCAAGATTCTGGCGGTTATGGTCCTGTGCGGCGCGGCGTCCCTGGCGGGAAGCCGGATCATCGGCGAGGACGGCGTGGTCCTCGGCATTCCGATGCATGCCCTGGTGGATGCGGTGATGCTCTGCATGGGAATCTGGTTTCTGATCCGGTGGATCCTGGAACAGAAGGGCCATCCCGCGTGCCGCAGCTGCGATCACGGAGGACAGAGCGAAACCCCGAAAGGGAAGGTCAGTCTTCCCGCCCTGCTGGGGATGGGCGTGGGCTACGGGATTTCACCCTGTGCCCCGCTTCTGATGATCGCGGGCTATGCCGCCATGCTCCCGCTGGGCGCCGCACTGGCGGTAGGCGCGGTGTTTGCTGTATGCAGCGCCGTATCTCCCATGCTGATCCTGCTGCTGGTGACAGGAGCGCTGTCCGGAAGAATGTACCGGGAGATTCCCGGATATCTCCGGTGGTTCCGGCTGGGATGCTATCTTCTGGTGATCGGTTTTTTTGCAATTGATCTGAGAAGTATGATATAATATAAAAGAACGTGATATCGGAGGTGCGGATATGAAGCTGCTGCTGGCGGAGGATGACCGCGATATTTCCAGAGCTGTGGCAACACTGCTGGAACGGAGCAACTACACAGTGGACGTGGTATATAACGGCAATGATGCGCTGGACTACCTGACGGGTGGAGACTATGATGCGGCAGTGATGGATATCATGATGCCCGGCATGAGCGGTCTGGAGGCAGTCCGGCAGGCCAGAAACCAGGGTGTCCGCATCCCCATCATGATGCTTACCGCCATGGATGAGGTGGACGACCGGATCAACGGCCTGGATGCTGGGGCGGATGACTATCTGCCCAAGCCCTTTGCCGGAGGGGAACTTCTGGCACGGGTGCGGGCACTGCTGCGCCGCACAGAAAGCTACACACCGGACCTCCTCTCCTACAAGGATCTCTCTCTGGACCGGAACAGCTACCGCCTTTCCTGCGGGAACCAGAGCGTTAATCTGGGAAACAAGGGATTTCAGATGATGGAAATGCTGATGCGGAATCCCGGGTCAGTCATCTCCGTGGAACAGTTCATGGAGCATATCTGGGGCTGGGATACAGAGGTGGAGATCAACGTGGTCTGGGTGAATATCTCCCAGCTCAGAAAGACGCTTCAGCGCCTGGGTTCCCAGGTGGAGATCCGGGTGGTCCGGGGCGCGGGCTATACGCTCTCCCCGGGAAACGGAGGCAGCAATGATTAAGAAAGTTCAGTTTAAATTCTGGCTGCTTGCCATGGCCTCCATGGGCCTGTGCGTCATTGCCCTGATCGTGGTGATCAACGTGATCCACAGTGCACAGACGGAACGGCAGATTGACCGGGCGCTGGGAGAAATGGTTGCCACGGTGGAATCGCTGAGGGATGACCAGGCGCGGCGGCGTGTGGAGGAGCCTGAATGGCGCGTGGAGAGCTATGTGGAGGAGGAGCCTGTGGATACGCCGGCTCCAACGCCGGAGGAGACCCATCCCCCGGAAGTGACGCAGCAGACCGAGGATACCCCGGAAGATGGGTATACACTTGGCCCCAAAGGCGGCAAAGGCGGAAAGAAGTGGCCATGGTGGTATGAGGAATTCCTCTGGGAGGAAATGCAGGAACAGGAAACTGAAGCAGCAGTGACTCCTTCCCCGGAGATCCAGGAAACCGTAGTAAATCATTACTATTTCTACTATCCGACCGAGACCGATGAGGAGCTGGACCTGCGGAGTTCTGCCATGAACCAGTACGCCGGAAGGCTCTGCATGGTGCACTTCTCCGAGGGTGAGGAGCCGGTGGTCGGCATGAGCGACAGCAATGCCATGGAGGACACGGAGGCTGTAGCACTGGCGACGCAGATGCTGGATTCCGGTAAACCGGCAGGAGAACTGGAAGACTACCGTTATCAGGTCAAGACAGGCGACGGAATATGGGTATATTTCCTGGACTGCGCCACGGAGCATAAGGCCAGACGGTCCATGCTGCTGGCATCTATTCTTGTGGGACTGGCGGGACTCCTGCTCACGGGAGTTTTCGTTTACTTCATGTCCAAGCGTGCCATTGAGCCACTGAAGGAGAGCATGACGCTGCAGAAACGGTTTATTACGGATGCCGGTCATGAACTGAAGACGCCCCTTGCCGTAATCGGCACCAACATGGATATCCTGGAGATGGATGTTGGAAAGAATGAGTGGATCTCCGGCACAAAGAAGCAGCTTGTCCGGCTGAGAAAACTGGTGGCAAACCTGATCTCCCTGTCCCGGCTGGAGGAGATGCAGACAGACATGGAGCTTGTGCCGTTCGACATCTCCCAGACGGCTTCAGAGTGTGTGGACGCATTTGTGGGACAGGCAGAGCTTGCCGGCAAGGCGATCTGCCCTGATATTACCCCTGAACTCCACGCTCTGGGCGATGTGACAACCGTGGGACAGATGATCTCTATCCTCTGCGACAATGCGGTGAAATACGCCTGCGGGGACATTCAGGTCCGGCTGTATGCCGACGGCAAGCACGTATATTTCGAGACGGAAAACGACTGGGATCATGCGGTCGCTCCGGAAGAGCTTCCCCGGCTCTTTGACCGGTTCTACCGGGGAGACAAATCCAGAACCGGGGGAGCGGGACAGTCCGGCTACGGTCTGGGGCTCTCCATCGCAAAGGCAATTGCGGATAAAAACCATGCCCGCCTCACAGTAGCGGAGACGGGACAGGGGACGCTCCGCTTTCAGGCAGAGTTCCGGAAACAGTAGCTCCGAAACATGTGAAACAGACAGCGGATTAGTTGGCGCGCCTGATTCAGATTCAGGCGCGCAGCTTTTTTTTAGGTTTTAGGTTTCTTTTAAGTTCGTGGGTTATTCTCTCTGCAGAAAGAGAAACCACCCGGCGGCGGCCGGTGTACTGAAACGGAGGAATTCCCATGAAGACAAAGAACAGGATGACCCGTGTGCTGACTCTGGTCGTGGCACTTGTACTGGTAGTTATCTGCATAGCAGCGTGCGCAGCCCAGGCAGGGGCTGCCTCAGAAAAGGAATCCACACCCGCTGAGATGGCGGAACCCACATCCGTATCCATAGTGGAAGCGGAGCCTGAAGCGGCAGAGGCTGTTCAGCCCGCTGAGGAAGCTGCGCCTGAGACCGCAACCGCAGAGGAAGTATCTGCCGTAGAGGCAGAACCGGTTTCAGCAGTGGAAGCAGAAGCGGTACCTGCAGTACCAGCGGAGACAGTTGTTACAACAGCAAACGTAACATCTACCGGTGTGATCGATGCCACTGAGCTGTTTACCGACCGGGATCTCACCCAGACGCCGGATCTGTCGGATGCCGAGGTGATTGCCGTAGCGGACGGTGAAGACGTTCTGATTACCAAGGAAGGCGTTTATGTCCTGCAGGGCTCCGCCTCCAATGTTACCGTTTATGTTGAAACCGACGAAGCAGATGACGCCAAGGTGCAGATCGTGCTGGACGGTGTAAGCATTACCAATGATGACTTCCCCTGCATCTATGTCAAAGAGGCGGACAAGGTCTTCGTAACTACTACAGACACTGAGAATACGCTCTCCGTCACCGGTACCTTTACTGCCGATGGAGATACCAATACCGACGGAGTGATCTTCTGCCGGTCCGATCTGGTGCTCAGCGGTCTGGGTACCTTGAACGTCAGCTCCACCAATAACGGCGTAGTCTGCAAGGACGATCTGAAGGTCACAGGCGGAACCTATAATATCGATGCTTCTTCCAAGTGCCTGGAGGCGAACGACTCCATCGTAGTCGCCGACGGCGTATTCACGCTGACTGCCGGCACCGATTCACTCCATGCGGAGAATGACGACGATGATACAGTAGGATACATCTATATCTGCGGCGGCAGCTTCACCATCAATGCGGGAGACGACGGAATCCATGCGGTTTCCGCTCTGCAGATCGACGGCGGTGAATTCGCTATTAACGCAGGTGAAGGACTCGAAGGAACCTATGTCCAGATCAACGATGGCAACATCGTCATCGACAGCCAGGACGACGGCATCAACGGTGCCTGGAAATCCAGCGCTTATAACGCCACAGTGGAGATCACCGGCGGCAATATCACCGTGACAATGGCTTCCGGCGATACCGACGGCATCGACTGCAACGGAGATTTGATCATCACCGGCGGCTACATCGACGTGACCGGCCGTTCCACCTTTGACTGTGACGGATCCATCACATTCACCGGCGGCACTGTCATCTGCAACGGAACGGAAGTGGACTCCATTCCAACCCAGATGGGAGGCAGAGGAGGCTGGTAAACCCCAGGGAACAGCCATTTTGTCTCTGCGCAAGCGTATGATTCACCGGCGGCTCCGCTGTGACGGAGCCGCCTTTTCTAAACCAGACGACAGGAGGTCATCTTTATGCATGCAACAAGGATTCTGAGATCCCTGCTGGCCACAATGCTCCTCGTGAGCATATGCATCGTACCGGTGCTGGCTGAAAACGGGGAGGAGACAGTTCAGGACAACAAAGCGGAAGTTTTTACCTATCTCACGGAAGAGATGGGGCTCAGCACTGCCGCAGCCTGCGGAGTCATGGCAAACATCGAATATGAGTCGGAATTTGATCCCACCGCCCGAGGTGACGGGGGCGCAAGCTACGGTCTTTGTCAGTGGTACAGCAGCCGGCAGGAGGCGCTCCGACGGTTCTGTGAGGAAAGCGGACTGGATGCGGACTCGGTTGCCGGACAGATGGCGTATCTCCAGCATGAGCTCGAAACTGGCTATACTTATGTGCTCGATTACATGGGGAGCGTGGAGGACAGCCCCTCCGGTGCCTATGACGCAGCCTGGTACTGGTGCTGCTACTTTGAGATTCCCTCAGACCGGGAATACAAGGCAATGGAGCGCGGAGATCTGGCGTCGGAAACCTACTATCCGGAGTACGCACAAACGGAAGAGCCGGCATGAAAGCAGAAAAAAGCACGGAGACTGCATAGGAATATGCAGCCTCTGTGCTTTTCTTTTTTTCAGAGTATCCGCAATGCCGAGGAGATCAGCCCTCGAGATAGCGGTCATAGGCCGCCTGCTCCAGCTCGACGCAGCGCTCAATGCCCATCTGTTTCAGGGTGGCTACGAAATCATCGAACTCATCGAGGGACTTGTCACCAACAACAAACTTGACGATATTCTCGTCCTGGTAGGTCTCAATGTCCGCATAGAGATCAGTGTACTCCTGAGACTCGTCCACATTCATGCTGACTCCAGCACGGGGAATGTTGTAAAGGCCGTCGTTGGAGTTGTTCCAGACCTCGATGGCGTCCAGCTGATCCTGGATGTAGTCAGCCCGGACCCGGTTCTCGTCGATGACGAAGGGGGCGGGTGTCATGCGGTCGCATACGAAGATGTTCATGGCCGCACCGTAGGAGTAGTTGGGGTTGTTCAGCACCAGGTCGGTGAGCTTCGGCACGCCGTCCACATAGGTGAAGGTCTCGCCCTCTACACCGTAGTTGGCCAGGAGAATACCGTCATCGCTGTAGACATAGTCCACATATTTGGCAATGACGTCGGGATCCTCGCAGACCGTGGTGATGGACCACATCTGGCTGTCAAAGACGGATCCTTCCTCGCCGATGTGCGCCTGGGAGCCGTCCTTGGTCACAGCGGTCAGACCTGTGATGTGGAAGTTCGGATCCACAGCGGAGGAAATCAGCCAGGGCATCATCTGGGCGGCGGTGCAGTACCAGGCACCTGCCTCATTGTTAAGCACGGCATTGAAATCAAGCAGGCTCTGATAGGGGTTGGTCAGGAACAGATCGTTGATGAGCCCTTCGGAATACCACTTGTTCATCATGGTCACATATTCCTTGAATTCAGGCTGAACAATGCCGTAGCGGATTTCACCGTCAACCTGATAGAAGCCGGCGTTGATGTTGTAGCCAGCCAGGAGTTCCGGCTGTACGCCGGAGGAATTGGCAATGACCAGAGGTGTGGTGGCACCCTTCTCATCCCGGAAGGCGTTGAGCACGTCGTACAGCTCATCAAAAGTCTTGGGATTCTCAAGTCCCAGATCGTTCAGCCAGTCGGCACGGATCTGGGGGCCCGCAGAGACATCACTGGGAGCGGCGTAGATTTTGGGGAAGCCGCCGATTGCTCCGGCGTCTGTGGTCAGCTGCTTCCGGAGTTCCGGATAATCATGGAACCACTTCAGCAGGTTGGGCATGCAGGTGTCAATATAGGGAACGAGGTCAATCAGGAAATCATCCTCAATGGCCTGGTCGACGGTGCCAGTGTAATTGTCCACAGCTTTGCACACCACGTCGGTGAAGTCGCCGCCGGCCACCATCAGCTGGAACTGCTCGGCCTCAGCCATGAAAGAGACCATGGTGGACTCCCATGTGACGTTCGTGACCTTCTCCAGCTCGCGGAAGATTACGAATTCCTCCATGTTCTTGACCACGTCGTTCAGATCCGGTGCAGTACCCAGCCAGATGGTATAGGCATGGGGTTCGTCAAAGAGAGGATATTCAATGGGTTCCAGAGCCGGTTCTTCCTCCGCCGGCTCCTCCGCCGGCTCCTCCGCCGCAGCTTCCTCGGCAGAGGCGGGCTCTTCCGCTGTCTCGGGTTCTGCCGCAGCTTCCGGCTGCGCGGGCTCTGCTTCTGCCGCGGGCTCAGCGGCTGCTGAGGCAGCAGACTCTGCAGCCGCACTGGAGGCAGCTGTACTGCCGCCGGTACTTCCGCAGGCGGCAAACAGGGCCATCAGCAGGCACAGGCAAAGCAGCAGAGCAGCAATTCTTTTTCTGTTTTGCATGGATGTTCCTCCTTTTCTTCTTTCGGGTTATATCAGCCCTTCTACCCTACATCATACCACATCGTTTCCTGATCGTGACGTATAATAATCTTAGGTGAGCTATCATTTTCTGCGCATTTTCGGTGCGAAACCTGCCGGGAGACAGATTTCTGTTCGGAGAGAATGTATCGGAGAATGGCCAATGTTTGGAAATTGAGAGTCCATTTTGGATTTAGACGCTTGCGGCAGAGAAAAACAGACCCGTATAATGTACATGTAAAACTGTGACCGCTTTCGGGAAGCCGGAGCGGAAAAGAAAGTGAGAGGTGATCCGAGTATGAACCAAACATTCACACAGGAACAACTGCTGACCCGATGGGAGTGGCGCCGGGAGATCCAGAACATCATGGGCAAGGTCTCCCAGAGCTATGTCATGATGGAGGAGGCGCAGATCTATGAGCGCTTCTGGTCCGGACGGGATGATGTCTGCCTGGGCGTGAACGAGGGCTGGTATGCCGGCGCGGAGGCAGTCAGGGGCTATTATGATGCGCTGGGCGAAAAGATCCGGCTCTCCAGTGACATCATCGCCGCAGTGTTCCCCGAGAAACTGGCAGACAAGACCCCAGAGGAGCTCTATGGTGTTGGCCAGCAGGGCATCAAGCCCATCGACACCTTCGTCATTGAGATTGCTGCAGACGGAAAGACAGCTAAAGGCATCTGGAGCCTTCACGGCACCTATGCAGACATGACACCCTGCGGCCCGGTGAGCAGATGGGACTGGGGCTACTGGTGCGTGGACTTTGTCTGCGAGGACGGTGCCTGGAAGATCTGGCATATGCAGGATCTGAAGGATATTGAGTCTCCCACCGGCGGCGACTGGGCAGCGGAGCCCCTGACCTTCCCCGAGGAGCCAGCCTTTGCGGCACTGAAAGATTTCCGGTTCCCGGAACCCAATGTGAAGGCGTGCCTGCGGGAGCGGTATTATGTGGGCCGTCCCTTCACTGAGACTCCGCCTTTGCCGGAACCCTATGACACGTTTGCGGATACCTTCAGCTACGGAATGTAAGGAGGGAAAAGGCTATGATGAATCAGAGATATACCAATGAGGAACTGGTAACCCGACTCTGGGACAAGGAGATCGTCAAGGATCTGATGGCCCGCCGCTGCTACTATAAGCAGAATGAGTGGCGCCAGCGGGAACTGGACGAGCTGTGGGTCAAAAAGCCCGAGAATCAGGCGGATATGTCCATGTCCAACAACCTCGGCTATTTCGTAGGCCCGGAGGACATTAAAAAATACTATGTGGACGGCATCGCGGAGAAGCGCACGGCTCAGCTGGAGCTGGTGAAAAAGACCAAACCCGACGCGCAGTACGGTAACTCCGTCATGAATGCCCACACCCTGCACACCATCATGGTGGAGCTGTCCGGCGACGGCCTGTGGGCCCGGTACCTGACCTATGATCACGGTCATCAGACGGATCCCCAGGAGGATGGAACGGCCAAGGGCTACTGGACCTCCGGACATATTCTGGCGGATCTCATCAAGGAGGACGGAGAGTGGAAGATCCTCCATATCAAACAGAATCACGACTGGACCATTCCCGCAGCCGCGATACCCGGTGCCGGCGGCGGAATGTTCGGCGGACCTCCTCCTGAGGAGGAAGGAGAGGGCGGACCTCCACCCGAGGGCGGCGAAGGCGGACCCGGCGCCGGCGGACCTCCCCCCATGCCCGACCTGGGCCCCGATCCCTACGAGGATGATTACGGCACGCCCACGGTGGCACTGCCTTACGAGGCAAAGTGGGGATGGAACGATCTGCCGAAGCAGATGCCCAACACCTATGAACCCCATGAATCCTACGATCCAAAGATCAGCTACGGTCCTGCCGGTCATCCCGATCAGCGCCGGTCCTGGCGGTAAGGAGGTACTGAATAATGGCTAATAAACTGAGCTTTGAACAGAGACTGCACAATGCGCTGGGCAGCCAGCAGTGTGAGCAGGTAAAATCCACCCACAGCTATCTTCACGGCATGATGTATTCCGCCGAGGAGTGGGACGGGATCTGGAACCGCAGCAAGGATGCCACCTGGGCCCATTCCTTCGGCCGCATGGTGGGCTTTGACCAGATCTGGTGGGACAGCGTGTGCCTGGTGGATCCGGGTGCCTATCGCCAGTGGCTCGCCGCTCTGGAGAAGGATCCTGAAGTGGCAAGGAAGGACCCCAGAAGCATGGGGAAGAACGGCTGCCACGCCCTGTCTTCCGGTGTGGTGGAGGTTGCGGAGGACGGCAAGTCCTGCCGGTCCAGCTATCTTACCCCCGGCCCATTCGTCATGTGCGGACCTAACTCTCTGGTTTCCGGAGGAAATATCCTGAACGAGCGCTATGGTTCCGACTTTGTCTACAACAACGGCCGCTGGGAGTACTTCCATGAGCAGGTATGCCCCGATGGCTTTGCGCCCTATAACGGAAGCAACTGGGCACATGACCGTTATGAACAGTGCAAGAAGGGCCGCTATACCCAGCCGGGTTATCACAATCCGCCTCCGGTAACCGATCCGGGCCCCCTGCATCTGGACTATGACATCGTACAGACTGTGCAGAAGACCGTACCCTGGCCGGAAGCCTATGCGACGCTGAACGATGAAAACTCCTTCTCACCCGGAAGGAACGATCCCAATAAATTCTGAGGTGACGCCGGATGAGCACATGGAGAGAACAGCCTGCCCTGATTCCTGAGGAACAGATCAGCTGCCGTCATGAAGCGGATGTGGTGGTAGTCGGACTGGCGCATGCCGGTTCCGCCGCTGTCCGGGCTGCCGCCGAGGCGGGAGCCAAGGTCATAGGCATTGAAGAAAAGAAGGAAAAAACCTACAGTGTATGGGGCGCGGACGTAGGCCACATCAATTCAAAATTCCTGGAGAGCCGCGGTGTGCCCAAGGTGGATCCTATTGACTACTACAATGAGATCCAGCGGCGGGCAATGGGCCGTGCCAATCCGGGACTGATGATGCGCTTTGCGCAGAATGCCGGAAAGAACTTTGACTGGTATACTGACATGGTGGAGGACTGGAGCGGCGTCTCCACCGCCATGTGGCCGGGCGGTAAAAAGTTCGACGGAGAAATGGCCGGCTTCCGTTTCTGGCCGGGAACCGCAAAGTTCGGTATGCCCGGCGGAAGGAATCCCTTCGCGGGACCACCTGCCAAGGACAAAAAGGGCGGGCCCGGCGGCCCGGGTGGCCCGGGAGGTCCCGGCGGTAAACCGGACATTCCCGGAGGAATTCCCGACAGGGAGGAGGAACTTCCTCCGCAGCCCGGACAGGGTATGAGCGCAGCTGAGCTGGTGGAGGATGTGAAGATTCATCCATCCCTGCTGGGTCTGTGCCGCGCCAATCAGAAGAAAGCAATCGATCTGGGCGGTGAGATGTATTTCGGCATGGCAGCCGAAAACATCGTCAAGGAGAACGGCCGGGTCACCGGCATTATCGCCAGAGATGTGGCTACAGGTGAGTATCACCTGTTTACGGCGAAAAAATCCGTGGTTCTTGCAGCCGGCGGCTTCGCGGGAAACAAAGAGATGCTGGAGGATCTTCTGCCTGATTTCAAGGGCCTGTTCTGCGAGGGCGAGGAATGGCCCCGCAGCATGGGCAGAAAAGGCATGGCAATCAAGCTCGGTGTGTGGGCAGGCGGTAAGCTGGAAAATGGCCCTATCGCGACCATGGGCGGCAACTTCAACCTGCCCAGGGGCTTCAACTGCACCATGGGCCAGCTCTGGCTGGATCCCAGAGGCAAGCGCTTCTGCAATGAGCTTTTCGGCGGACCGGAATTTGCCGGCATGCAGGGCCAGCAGATGAAGCACGGCACATACTACAACATCTTCGACTCCAATATTGCGGAGGATCTGGAGTGGGCTGTGCCTGCACATGAGAGTTTTGAGTTCGGTGACCGCACCGGAAAGGGCGGCATGGAAGGCGGCTATCTGCACATGCTCACTGAAGTCATGGAAGAGGCGAAGGCAGCAGGGAAGGGCGGCACAGTAGGCCGTGCTCCCAACGGACCGGTCCGCATCGTCTGCGGTTCCAATATGGAGGAGCTGCTGGACAACGCGGAACTCACCGGAGAACTGCGGGAGAACGTGAAGGCGTCCATCGAACGGTACAATGAGATCTGCCGTTCCGGCCGGGATGATGATTTCGGCAAGGATGCCAAGCTGCTGCGCCCCCTGGACCAGTGGCCGCTGTATATCCAGTTCAACGAGTTCAACTACGTGGGACGGATCATGTGTACATGCGGAGGCCTCCTCACCGATGAAAACCAGAATGTACTGGACGACAATTATGATCCTATCCCGGGACTGTTCGCAACAGGAAACTGCTGCGGACGGCGCTTCGGGCCGCAGTACTCCACGCCTACTTCCGGCATTTCCATAGGGGTATGCATTACCTTGGGCCGAGAAGCCGGCATAGAAGCAGCAAAGTAAAGACGGCTGCAGATATGTAAAGACGGAACAGAAAAAGAAGACCGGGGCGCCGCATCAGTGGCGCCCCGGTGGCATATATATGGATCAGATGGTAAGAACAACGTTGCCGGTATAAGTGCCGGGGACCAGTTCTGTTTCATTGCCGTCCACCGTCATGGAACCTGTCACGGAGGAGCCTTCCTCGATAGTCAGACTGCTGAGGTAGGAGGTGCCGGCCACATTCCAGACAGAACCGTTTTTCAGGGTGACGATCACGCCGTTGTTCACTACAGGCTGCGCAGTGTTTTCGACTTCACCGAGCTCTTCGCAGTTGTCCTTGAACACTTTCTCCACCCTGTGCAGAGCCTTGGAGGCGGAGATGATGCCGTTGACCACAGCATTATCGAAGGTCAGAGACAGATTCCGGACGCCGTCATAGCCGTTGCCCTTGGAGCCGGGGCCTCCGCCGGGACCGCCGGGACCACCAGGACCACCAGGACCGCCGGGACCGCCGGGACCGCCGGGACCTCCTGGGCCACCGGGACCGCCGGGCATATCCATGCCGGGAGGGGGACCCATGGGGGCCTTGGGGCCTGTATCGCCCTTCTGACCAGTGGAGCCGTTATAGAAGTCGCCGGTGACTGTCATGTCCTTGAAAGAGGCGATGACGTCATAGGTTTCCCGGGCGGACTTGTTGTCGTGGTCCGGATCAAAGACATCGTCTTCCTTCGGATCGATATAGTAGCCGGTGGGGCTTCCGGGATCGTCGGAATTGATGACCTGAAGAATGATTCCGTTGCCGGGGGCAATGACGGAGGAGTCCGCCTCAATGACAGGGGCACAGCCCTTGACCAGAATGGCGGTTTCATCCGTGTTGAATACGGAGCCGTCGGTGATGATGAGTTTGCCGCCTTCATTCCGGAAGCACATGACACCGAAACGGCCGGAATCCACCTTGGTATTGATAAAGGTACCGGAGGCGGTCTCGTTGGCCATGATCAGAGCATAGTCGGGCACATCAAAGCGGCAGTCCTCAAAAGTATCGACGCAGTCGCCGATGGAGAAGGCGCCGTAGCCGCTGGGACCGGTGATTGCTACGTCGCAGTTCATCAGGTTCAGCCGGCAGCGCTGGACGCCATCGGTGGACATGACGCCCCAGGCCTCGGAGGTGATGGTGCAGTCCTCATACCATGCATCTGCATAGTCCGCAAGGTTGGTGGCGCGACAGTTGCCACGCAGACCCAGCATCCAGGGCACACGCCGCATGTTGCCGGGCATGACGTTATCCACATAGTCCGCAGGCAGAACACCATCCTCCGCGTGGATCTCGCAGTCCCGCACGTAAAGCTTGGAATGTCCGCCTGCGAAAACGGTGCCGCGGGCGGCGCCCTGGGTGGTGATGATGGAATCTTCTACGGTCAGAACTGCATCGTCTCCCGCGCAGACGCCGGCACCGTAGCCGATAAAGTCATTGCCGCCGTTGCCCTGAAGGGAGATGTCCGCGCCGGTAATGGTATATGGACCCTTGCCGAAAACGGTGACGCCATTGAAGTTCTCGTCCTGGCTCTCCACTGTCACATCAATGCACTCGCCATCCTTGATCTCACCGTCAGTGACGGCGGACAGAGCGGATTTCTCCTCAATGACAGTGCCTCCCTCCACATATACAGCGGAGCGGAAGCTGTATTTCTGGACCGGGATGGGATCCAGCACTTCCAAAACCACGTCACCTTCATAGTTGCCTGGCTTCAGAGGCATGGACTTTCCATTCCAGGTGAAGGCCAGGGTCTTGCCCTCCGGAGGAAGGATCTCTGCCCCGGGGGTGATGATCAGTCCGAACAGTTCCGTGGTTTCGGGAACGATCCACTGGCCCTCCACTTTCTTGAATTCTCTCAAGGGAATTACCTCCTTTTATCTGTTATATATCCAGAATAACCGTTGGAGTTCTGAAGTGCAAGAATCATTTTTTTACTGTGAACTCCAAATATTTCATATTTCCAAAAGGGTTCATGAAAACAGCGATGCGGGAGGCGGCCCGTTCAAAGAGCAGCCTCCCGCACGCCTGGTTATGGTTTTGAAAAGGACTCTATTGGTTAAAGATCAGCGATCCTGATACCGTGCGTAAGCAGTCTCATAGAATTCCTGAAGATCCGCCAGACCCATGGCTTCGATCTGATCCACATACTCCTGCCAGGTCTGATCATTGAGTTCCCGCTCTCCCATCATGAAACGGGAGATCTCAGTCCGTACTGTGGTGTAGATGTCAATATTCACGGCCGACATGTCCTCAGATTCCTCTGCCGTGAAAGCCAGAGTGGGCGAACTGGAGAACAGTGCCTTGTCCTTGTCATAGTCCAGCCACAGCTGCTTGGCCTCGATCACATAGTCCTCGGAGATAGGGTTGCGTTTGTTAACGATCTGGAAGCCGGGGCCTTCATCCAATGCGTAGATGACCTCGTAACTAACCAGATCCTCGTTCCGGGTGTTCATCAGGGGCAGCATCTGTTTTACGCCGTCTACCACCTCATAGCTCTCTCCTTCGTTGAAACCGAAGTTGACGGCGGAAGCACCTTCGGTGCTGAAGAACCAGTCCAGCACGGTAAGAACTTTTTCAGGCTCTTCGCAGTTGGTGGTAACTACCGTGTTTTTCATGCCGGAGTTGCGCTGCTTGGCATACTCGTAGCTGTACTCCTTGGGAGCTTCGAAGCCCTCGGGGAAGGTCATGGGAACAGCAACCAGATCCATGTCATAGTTTTCCTTCATCATCACCAGATCCCGGTCCATGCCGCCCCAGAGAGCGGTGGCACCGGAGGTCTGCAGAGAAGTGTCAAACATCTGGGCATAGGCAAAGTCCGGATCGATCATGCCGGCCTTGAAGTTCTCAGCGAAGAACTCCACAAAATCCCGGAGTTCGTCGGAGGTTCCGTCATATACCAGTTCACCGGTGGCAAGATCCACCTTAAAGGCATGTCCGCCGGAGGTGCCAAAGGCGTTGCAGAAGAAACCGCCACGGATGTCGCCGCCGTTGGAGACACCCATGGGATACTGGACGCCATTGTTCTTCAGCGCCTTGAACATCTCAGTCCAGTCTTCACAGGTGACAGGGATGGGGAGGCCTGTGGCTTCCAGGTAGTCCTTCCGGGCAAGGGGGCCTTCCCGGACACCCTGGGGCTGATCATAGACCATGGCGATGGAGTAAAGCTTGCCGGTGTCGGTGGTCAGGTCTCTCCGGAGGTTTTCATCGTGCATCAGGATATCGTAATAGTTAGGGGCATATTCTGGGATCAGCTCAGTGAGATCCAGGTATACGTCGTCCTCAATGGCCTTGTCATATCCGCCGTTGTAAACGGAAGTGGAACCCATCTGGCCGCAGTTGGATTCATAGATCAGATCAGTCATGTCCCCGGAGGCGATCATCAGATTGTACTGCTCGGCGCAGACGGCTTCGGACCGCTGCTCAAAGTCAATGGTGATGCCCAGATTCTCCTGAACACGCTGCCAGAAGAGAAGGTCTTTTTTGTCGGGCTGTTCCGCACCGCCCATGGCGCCCAGCTTGACCCAGTAGATGGAGAACTCATAGCCTTCTCCGTCGAAGAGAGGCAGATCATAGTCCACAACGCCGATGTGTTCGGAATAGAATTCGTTGGTGGGCGCCTGCACTTCAGGCTCCTCAGCAGGTTCCTCTGCGGATACCACTTCTTCCGCAGCGGGTTCTGCTTCAGCCGGGGCTTCTTCAGCAGGTGCTTCAGCTTCGGGTGCCTCTTCAGCGGCAGAGGAGGAAGCGCTGCCTGCCGGTTCCGATGCCGGAGCGGCAGATCCGCCGCAGCCTGCCATCAGACCAAGCAGCAGACACAGGACCAGGAACAGTGGAAATGCTTTTCTTACCATCAGTATGTCTCCCTTCTTCTGTTTCGCAGATGTAATACTTTCTTAACATATGCTGTTTTCATTCTACAAATCGTAGCCCCGATTGTCTACTGGAATAATGCCGAATCTTATCCCGATAATTTGTGAAAAAGCAAGAACTTTTTCTGCGCTGTTTTACTCCGGGGGGCTGATTGAAAGCAGATAAACCTAAACGGGCGGAAAAAAGCACAAATGGTTGCTTTGGCAAAATGACTGCCATGCTATAATACAATATGGCGCCAGAAGAAACGGTCTGACGTCCGATGCAACGTTTTTACGAGAAAGGATGATATCCATGTCCATGTACAAGGTCCAGTACCCCGGCGTATACACCGATCGGGAAAAGGAACTCCTGGATGCGGCACGCACTTCCGCGGCATCCCAGAAGGGGATGCCTGCCATGTTCGGCGGCGGAACGGCGGATGAAACGATGATGAAGCTTTACGCAAATGCCTGGGATCCCTGGAATCCGCTTTTCAATGATCCGGATTACGCAAAGAACACCAGATACGGCGGCCTCATTGCCATCCCCTGTTGGAAGGAGCCTGGAGCCATGTTCCCGACGCTTCCCATGGATTTCGGTGACCGCATGACGGACCGGGCCAACCTGGGCGGTGCCTTTGAGATGTTCAAGCCCATCCGTCCCGGGGACGTGCTCACAGCGAAGGTGGGAGAGAACCGTATCGTGGACATCACCCCTGAGGAGGGCGGAGACTCCCATGTATTCTATCTGGAGGGGGCCGGGGAGCTCTACAATCAGGACGGAGAACTTGTCATGCGGGGCATTACCCGGGGACGCAACGGATTTGCGAATTATGCCGATGACTATGACGGTGAGCGTATCTACGGACTGGCCATGGGAGGCCCTCCCGGTGGCGGAAAGCCCGGGAAGCCCGGTGATCCCCCTCCGAAGCCGGGACCCGGAATGTTCGGAAACGTGGAACCCTATACCTACACGGACGAAGACTGGGACAAAATGCGGGAGATGTGGCGCGCCGAGAAAATCCGTGGTGCCGAAACCCTCTACTGGGAGGATGTCCAGGTGGGCGACCAGCCTCAGACCCTCTGCACCGGCCCCATCACCGAGATGGACATGATCCGCTACCACGGCATCCAGGTCATAGAAGGGCGTCCCATGCGGGACAACCTGCTGGATCCCGATATGGTGCGGAGACTGGAGCCCTTCAAGAACAAATACAACGTCTATTATCTGGACTATGCCAGCCATTACTGCGGACAGGGCGTGGGCAACAACCCCATTTTCTACAACACCACCAACCGGAATCTGCTGATCCGGGTGGTCACCAACTGGATGGGCGATGACGGATGGCTTCGGAGCATTGACTGGCACTTCTCCAATACAGAGGCAGACTCCTTCTTCGAAAAGGTGCCTTTCATGAAGGGCAAGGCCGCAACCAACCACGGCTCCTGCGGCCAGTGCATGCTGCTTCATGGCTACGTCACCGATAAATACATCAATGACGCTGGGGAGCATCTGGTGGATCTTACCTGCTGGGCAGAGACCTGGGATCACAAACTCACCCAGGTGATCGGAACCAGCGTCGTGCTGCCAAGCCGCGGATGACGGAAGCCCCGTTGCCGCGGGGAGCTCTCTTAAAACCGAACAGAAGACACGGAAACCGCATCACCATGATGTAGTTTCCGTGTTTTTTTACAGCAACTGCGGCGTTTACGGCACTCTGCACCTTGCGTTTTTCTTGTTTTGTGCTAAGATAAGGGAGATACTGGATGCAAAGAATCTGTTAAGAGGCAGAACATTCCGGTAAAGACAGACCTGTGGGAAGCAGTGGCTTCCGGTGAAACGGAGGATGGATATGTATACCTTTGACGCTGAGAGAGTGAAAAACGAATGTGTACAGTGGATTCGGGATTTCTTTGAGGAAAGCGGACCGGGATGCAACGCCGTTGTCGGGATCTCCGGCGGCAAGGACAGTTCCGTTGTAGCGGCGCTCTGTGTCGAAGCACTGGGAAAAGACCGGGTCATCGGTGTGCTGATGCCCAACGGTGAGCAGGCGGATATCGATATGGCAAAGCTTCTGGTGGAACATCTGGGCATCCGTCATTACATCGTAAACATCCGGGACGCAGTGGAAGGACTGACCGGCAGCATTCCCTTCGAACTCTCCAAACAGAGCCGGGAAAACCTTCCGCCCAGGATCAGAATGACAACGCTGTATGCCGTTTCCCAGAGCAACAACGGCAGAGTGGCAAACACCTGCAACCTCTCTGAGGACTGGGTGGGGTATTCCACCCGCTACGGTGACAGTGTCGGTGATTTCAGCCCCTGCTCCAACCTGACCGTCCAGGAGGTCAAAGCTGTAGGCCGTCTGCTGGGACTGCCCGCAGTCCTTGTTGACAAGGTCCCCATCGACGGCCTCTGCGGGAAAACCGATGAGGAAAACCTGGGCTTTACCTATGCAGAGCTGGACCGCTATATCCGGGAGGGCGTGATCGAGGATCCTGAGAAGAAGGAGATCATCGACCGCAAGCACAGGATGAATGCCTTCAAACTTCAGCTGATGCCGTCGTTCGATCCGAAGATCTGACCGTACCGCATACAGGATTTTCCGCAATGGACAACTGGAAAGGATAATTACCATGAAACTCGACCCGATTGTTATTTCACTGCTTGATACGGATCTCTATAAATTCAATATGGATCAGGTGATCTTCCACAAGCACACCGATCTCTGCGGGCAGTATTTCTTCAAGTGCCGTAACGAAAACGTGATCTTCACCCCCGAGATGGTGACAGAGATTCAGGAGCAGGTTGACTACCTCTGCGGCCTGCGGTTTACGAAGGATGAGTTCGACTACCTGCGTTCCATCCGCTTCATAAAGGACGACTATGTGGAATTCCTCCGCCTTTGGCATCCGATCCGCGATTATGTGACCATCGAGGGAACGGAAGACGGCGGCCTGAACGTTGTGGTGGACGGACCCCTGTTCTCCGCCATGCAGTTCGAGATCTATCTGCTGGAGATCATCAACGAGGTTTATTTCCGTATGATGTACGACTATGAAACCCTGCTTCAGTCTGCAGAAGAGCGTCTTGAGGCCAAGATCAACGCCATGAATGACGGAACCTATACCTTCCAGTTTGCCGAGTTCGGATGCCGCAGGCGCCTGTCCCGGGAATGGGAGGACGTTGTAGTGCGCCGCTTTGCGACCAGAACGAAGAACTGCGTGGGCACATCCAATGTGTATCTGGCGAAAAAGCACAACATCACGCCCATCGGCACCTATGCCCATGAATTCGTGCAGATGTATCAGGGTATCGATTCCATCCCGCTGGCTTATACGAACTACTACGCCATGAAGGACTGGTATACCGAGTACAACGGCGACAACGGAACAGCCCTAACCGACACCGTTACCACCGATCTGTTCCTGCTGGATTTCAACCGTTCCATGGTGAACAACTACAACGGCGTGCGCCATGACAGCGGAGACCCCTATGTCTGGGGAGAGAAAATGATTGCCCACTACAAGAAATTCGGCGTCGATCCGAAGACGAAGCTGCTCCTATTCAGCGACAGCCTGAACTTCGATCGTGCACAGGAGCTCTATGACTACTTCTGCGACAAGGCGAAGGTCTCCTTTGGAATCGGCACGTTTGTGTCCAACGACACCTGTGAGACGCCGCTGAATATCGTAATCAAGCTCCAGTATGTAAATGGCCGTCCTGTGGCAAAGCTTTCCGACACTCCGGAAAAGGCCATGTGTCAGGATGAGGCGTATCTCGAGTATCTGAAGCGGTCCGTGGAATTCCGCCTCAACCGGGGGAAGGGATCCTGCTGATTCAGGAAATCGTCCGATAATAATAGAGATATAACAAAACGAAGGCCAGCCGCAAGGGGCAGGCCTTCGTTTTCAGCTTCATTCTCAGCCGGGAGGAGGTCCGTCGGGGGGAGGCCCGCCGTCAGGGGGAGGCCCTCCTCCGGGAGGAGGCCCACCGGGACCGCCGGATGCGGCCTGCCGGTCGCCGCTGAGGTATTCCTCGTAGGCGTTCTGGTATACAGCCATGATCTCATCGAGTCCCTGTGCGCGGCAGTTGTCGCAGAAGGCGTTCCAGTTGGCATCGCTGAGGTCTGTGGCACTGGTCATGAATTTCAGAATTTCCTCCGAGGCGTAGCTGATCACCGCAGTCATCTGGTTGGAGATCTGACTGGTTTCCTCGGTGGACAGGGCTGCCGCGGTAGGCAGAGCGCGGGAGGTGTCATCGTTGGAGGTGTCGGACCAAAGATGGATCGCGGCTTCCTCCTCCGGAGTGTAGCCCACCCACATCTTGGAGACGATGTTGTACATTGGGGCATGGTTGAAGGTGTTGAGAATCACCGCGAACATCATGTGCAGATCCGGGTTGGGATTGTTGATGATGAAATCCGCATACTGGGGCTGTCCGTCCACATACTCATAGGTCTCGCCCTCAATGCCATAGTTGGAGATCAGCACACCCTCGTCGGTGAAGAACCAGTCAAAGAACTGAAGCGCGAGCTCCGGATCCTCGCAGTTGGCGGTGAGGGAGTACCCCTTGTTGTCTGCCAGGGCGATCTGGTTGCCGAACAGGTACTTGTCTCCGTGTTCCTTCACCAGTTTGGGAATGGGCAGACAGTAGGCGTCCGGATTCTCCGTATACTCAGCCACCTTGTGCATGGAGTCCGCACCGATGCGCCATACACCGGTCTCACCAGCGGAGACCCGTCCCCATGTATCGGTATCCGAGGAGGCGTTGACGTAGAAGTCCTTGTAGATGATGTCATCCTTGATGAGCTGGCGGACAAAAGCCACGAACTCCCGGTACTCATCCGCCACGATCCCGGATTTTACGGTATCGCCGTCCACATAAGGGGCGACATCCGTAGCGCCGTTCACCCGGAAAATACTGACGCCGAAGACGCCGTCCATGTACTGGATCTCACCGGTATTATTCACGTAAATGGTCTGCGGAGTGTCATACCGGTCATGGATGGCATAGAGCACATCCGTGAATTCATCGAGTGTCTCCGGGACCGCCATTCCCAGCTCGTCCAGCCAGTCGCCCCGGATTACCAGACCCATGTCAGAAACCGCCTCGTCTTTCAGCGTGTTCATGGACAGATGTTTGCCGTCCGTGAGAACCACATCCCGGGTAGTCTGGTTGGCGTGGTTCATAAGGAGGTCATAGTAGATAGGGGCGTTGTCCGCAATGATGTCGGAGAGGTCAATGATTACCTCGTCGTCATAGGCGGCACCGAGTCCGCCCACATAGTAATCTGCCGCCTGAATGATATCGTCCATATCTCCCGAGGCGATCATCAGGTTAAACTGTTCCGTGGCACCGGTCTGGGATACCTCGTGGAAACGGATCCGGCATCCGGTTGCTGCCTGGATGTCATCCAACCGGGGCAGGGAGTTCCAGGAATCCAGAAACTCGTCAAAGCCCATGCCCCAGACGGAAAACAGTGAGAATTCCGTGGGGTTGTCAGGGTCACCGATCGGATAGTCGAGTCCCTGAACCGTGGAGCCTGTCAGCGGTGACGGTTCCCGTCCGCCGGAGATTTCCTCAGGCGGAACGTCTTCCGGCCCGGCGGAATCCTCCTCGCCGATGGCTTCCGGTTCCGCAGCATCATCCGGGGCAGGAGCCTGCTGGGCGGTAGCCTCTGCGGCAGAGACGGATTCTGAGGCGGCTCCTTCCGCGGAGGACGCCGGTGCGGGATCTCCCTGTCCACAGGCGGAGAGCAGGGAGAGCAGCAGTGTCAGAACCAGAATCAGGCAGAGCACAGTATTTCGTCTTTCCATTCGTTTTCCTCCTTTCGTTTCTTCTACAAATCCAGTATAGGAATGCGCAAAAACACTGTCAATAGATTCGATGCAATGTGAACATTTAGGGTTCAAATTGTGTATTGGCTCCGGGAACGAGAGAGCCGGGGCACCCCGGAAAGGGGTACCCCGGCAGGATCTGCGATATACTATGCGATCGAGGCGTCATAGGCCTCCTGGTAGATCTCCGTGACCCGGTCTACCCGGAAACCCTCCAGTTGGGAAATGTATTCGTCCCAGTTGTCAAGGGAGTCGATGCCGATGATGAATTCCGTGATCTTGCCGCTGGCATAGGTCATCAGATCACCCATGATGTCAGCCACCTCAGAGGACTGATCCGCGGTAAGGGAGACGGAGGGCATCGTATAAAGATCGTCGCAGTTGCTGCCCCAGATGTCCCTGCATGCGATGGCGTTCTCACTGTAGGAGATGTCGCCCCGGGACTCGACTTCCACGAAGGGACCAACGGTCAGAGTATACATGACCTGTGTCTCACGCATGCTGTGATCGGGATTGTTGTATACCAGCTCTGTGTACATGGGATTGCCGTCGGCGTCATATTCCATGCCTTCGCCCTCGATGCCGTAGTTGCACATGCGGCTGCCTTCTTCCGTAAAGTAGAAATCCGCATACTGTACGGCCAGCTCCGGATCGGAGCAGTCTGTAGTGATTGCCCAGCTGAAGCCGCTGGTCAGGGACTGGGAAGAACCGAAGTGGAGAGTCTGCCCTTCCTCCTTAACGGGCGCCGGGATACCCACCAGTCTGGCGTTGGGATCCTGCATGAACTGCTCCAGCAGGTCGAGCTGGAAGTAGTCGTTCAGGAATACACCAACCATATCCGTGGTAGTCTTGCTGTAATTGATGCCGTGGCCGGTGTTTTCAATATAGAAGTCCTTGCCGAGAAGGCCTTCTGCATACCACTGGGAGATCAGCTCCAGATACTCCCGCATTTCATCCTCTTTCCAGCCAAAGGCAACTTTGCCGTCCCGGAGACAGATCGGATAGGCGCCCATAAAGGGAACATAGGTGCCGTAGGCGTCGAAGGCAGAAGCGATTTCGTCGCCGTCCAGAATTCCGGTGAAGGTCATGCCGAGAGCTTCCACAGCACCTTTCTCGTTCTTGAAAGCGGTCAGCACGTCGTGCATGTCATTTAGTGTTACAGGCGTATCCAGCCCAAGGTCGTCCAGCCAGTCCTGCCGGATCACCAGACCGGTGCTGGGTTTGGCATACTCTGCTTCCAGCCGCATGATCTCTACAAAGCGGCCCTCAGCGGTTTTGCAGGCGGTCAGGGTGGTTTCGTCCTGGTTGATCAGCCGGTAATAGTTGGGAGCCAGCTCCGGAACCATGTCCGTGAGGTCCAGAAGCACCTCGTCGGCCACTGCCTTGTCCATGCCGCCTGTGTAATAGCTGGACGGGTTGAAGATCAGATCCGGGTAGTCGCCGGAGGCAACCATCAGGTTGAAGTTGTCTGTAGCTGCGTTTACGGACTGAAGAATAAATCCCAGGTTTACACCGGTGATCTCTTTGGCGGCGGCCAGCACGCTGTTCTTTCCCTGACCCAGATACTCTTCCATGATGTCGGACAGATCACCGGGGAAGGGGAACCAGAGCTCAAAGGTCACGTCCTCTTCGGTGAGGGGATATTCCACTTCAGGGATCGGCTCCGGCTCCTCCGCCTCCTCCGTCTCTTCCGCGGAAGCGGGCTGCTCCGGAGCAGCTGCCTCTGCAGGCGCTTCTGCCGCTGGTTCCTCCGCGGCGGGGACTGCCTCTGCTTCCGCTGAGCTGCCGGCTGCGGATGCCTCAGCCGGCGCAGCACTCTCAGCGGACGAAGCGCCGCATGCGCTCATCAGCCCGGCCACCATAACAAGAACCAGCGCCAGCGCCAGAATGCGATACTTCATGTTCATTCCTCCTAACTGATACTGTAATAAATTCCGCCGTAATCCCGCCGGCCGGTCTCACCGGGGAAATATCCCTTCACCAGGTTCCGGATGAAGATCTTTGCCGCCTCCTTGTCATCGGCATTGGGACGCTGCTCCCGCTGCATGGGGCCCATGCCGGCATTTTTGAGCATCTCCCGCTCTTCGGGGGGCATGTTCTTCATCTCCGGAGGCTCATGGATGGGGCCCTGCTCTCCCATGTTGGCGGCCTGCCGGATCTTTCCCAGGATGTGGGGCGGATATTTCTTGAATTCTTCTGCTTTGGGATCCTTTTTGAATCGGGCCAGCAGCTCCGATGCAAGATCCACGGAGAGATTCAGGTCATCGGCGATGGTGTCCACTGAGGCGTGATGCAGCTCGGTGCCCAGGCACGCAAACTGTCCGATGGTCTGAATGTACAGATTCTCCAGATAAAGCTTCTCAATGGCCAAAGTAGCCAGGCATTCACTGGGGCCTGTGGAGGTTCCGCCATAGGTGCAGAATTCCACTGCATAGGGGGTATAATCGCTGCGCTCCGGCTTTTTGAGACCCGGCATGATCAGCCGGTCAGAGTACATCCGGGGCGGCATGGAGGCGGTAAGCCCCAGGTTCTTTCCGATGAGAGTGGAGGGGAGACCCGCCATGATGGGGCTTCCCACAAAGAGCAGGTCGTACTGGTCGAAGAAGACCGGCTCCTCCACAAAGTTTGTCTTGTTGGTGATCTTGATCTGATCCACGCTCCAGCCCATTTCGGTCAGCGCGTCGTCGAAACACTGGGCGATCTTGGCTGTGTTTCCGGTGACGGAAGCATAGAGGATCAGCGCTTTTCTGGACATTTTCCATCATCCTTTCCTTGGGAATAGTATTTCAATATAAGTATAACGACCCTGCAGGTTTAACCCATTCACTTTTTCGACCATTTGCTTTCAGAATTGTGCCAACTTTGTTTTCAAATTGATTCATCGCCGGTTTCCGTATTGCCGCAGTCGGAAAAGCCGTCTATAATTAAGGCATCCCAATCTGGAAAGGAGTTCTTTTCTTTGAAGTATTTGCTGACTCTTCCGCTGCCCGGGAAAAACCGGGAGGCTGTGCTGGAGCTGGATGCGGCAGCACAGACCGGAACGATTACGAACCCCTATGAGCCGGAGAGCCTGTGTCCCCTGTACGATGTCTCTGTGACCGGGGAAGCGCTTTCCTGCAAGGCCATGGTTGGACGGACAGAGTTCATTTTTTCCGGTCCTGCCTGCCCGGAGGGCTACAGTCTGGACTTTACCACGCTGGAGACCATTCCACTGGAACCGGGAGTGCGGCTTGACGGCAGGACGGGTGAGCTTGCCGGAGAATACCTTGTGGGTGTCTATTCTCCCGGAGGCGTGAAGGAGAACCACTTTGTGATCCGGGAAACCGGGTCCGGCTATACGGGGGAAATGTACGGACTGGTGGATGAAAAAACACTGGCCTTCATGGAGTCCATGGCAGCCGGCGGCGGACCGGGAGGACCGGGAGGCCCAGGAGACCAGGGAGGCCCGGGCGGACCCCCGGAAGGCGCGCCGCCCATGGAACCCATGCCAATGCCGAAGCTGGGCGACAGGACAGACCTGAATGTTTTTGCGTCTGTAAGCGGTAACGCAGAATCCTTTGAAGTGATCACATTCACAGGCATGGGATCGGAGTTCCGGTTTACCGGGAGTGTAGACGGGGATACGATCACCATGACGCTCCATGTGACCGATTCCGACAGCGGCATCACTGCCGTCGCC
>JAEEGL017216140.1_pt1 | contig 28164 bp, 30 predicted proteins | sample 9134231 | NCBI WGS metagenome assembly JAEEGL01 (sample SAMN16246548, study PRJNA631951) | gut metagenome | biome: gut microbiome; feature: rumen; material: fiber-attached | host: Bos | place: Iran: Karaj | collected 2018-10
GAACTGGAGCGTGTGGCCAAGCAGCGCATCGAGGAACGGCAGTTGCGGCTCAAAGCCTCTAATATATATATAGGTAGCAAGATATTTGAGTGCCAGTACATATCGAAGGCCTTCGGCCAATCCATTACTATTCTCAAGGACTTCTACTATAACTTCTCGCGCTTTGAGAAGATGGGTATCGTGGGCAACAACGGAACGGGCAAGTCAACCTTTATCAAGATGCTTTTGGGAATGGAGCCTGTTGATGCTGGACGCATTGTGATTGGCGATACCGTCCGCTTCGGGTATTTCTCGCAGGAAGGTCTGCAATTCAATGAGCAGCAAAAGGTTATAGACATTATTACTGATATTGCAGACTACGTGGATTTGGGCAGCGGACGCAAGCTGTCGGCCTCGCAGTTGTTGCAGTATTTCCTGTTCACGCCAGAGCAGCAGTACAACTATGTATATAAGTTGAGCGGTGGTGAGCGCAGGAAACTCTATCTGTGTACGGTGTTGATGAGGAATCCTAACTTCTTAGTACTGGACGAGCCTACCAACGACCTCGACATCGTGACGTTGCAGATTCTGGAGGAATACCTGCAGGAATTCCCCGGCTGTGTCATCGTCGTTTCGCACGACCGCTATTTCATGGACAAGGTGGTAGATCATCTGTTGGTGTTCAAAGGCGACGGTATCGTCAAGGACTTCCCCGGCAACTACACACAGTATCGTGAGTGGGAGAGAGAGTTTATCCCTAACAAGTCCACTCCCAGCCCCTCTCAAAAGGAGGTGAGTAAAGTTGCGCTTCAATCTTCCCTCCCTTTGGAAGAGGGTAGGCTTTCTCATCGCAAACTCTCGTACAAGGAGAAGCGGGAAATGGAACAATTGGAACGCGACATTGACGCCTTGGAGAAAGAGAAGAAACAAATTGAGGAGGCACTCTGCGGAGCCACAACATCGGTGGAGGAAATCACAGCAATGAGTAAGCGACTGCCTGTCCTGAACGACGAACTGGACGAGAAGTCGATGCGATGGCTGGAACTCAGTGAAATAGAAGGGTGAGAAGGTAAAAAAGTAAAAATATAAGAGTAAAAGTGATACAGCAACAATATCCCTCACAATTGCTGGAGCAGGCGGTCTCAGAGTTTGCCAAGCTGCCCGGTATCGGTCGCAAGACAGCCCTGCGGCTGGTGCTGCATCTGCTGCGTCAGGACACGGAGGACGTGTTACAGTTTGCCGATACCGTAGCCCGTATGCGCCGCGAGGTGAAGCGCTGCCGCGTATGTCACAATATCAGCGACAGCGACGTGTGTCCCATCTGCAGTAATCAGCATCGTGACGCATCGACCATCTGTGTTGTGGAGAACATCCAGGACGTGATGGCTGTCGAAAATACGCAGCAGTTCAACGGGCTTTACCATGTGCTGGGCGGCGTCATCTCACCGATGGACGGCATCGGACCTGCCGACCTAGAGATTGACTCGCTGGTAGAGCGCGTCAGCGACGGTGGCGTGAAGGAGGTGATACTGGCATTAGGCTCCACGATGGAGGGCGACACGACGGGCTTCTACATCTTCCGTAAGCTAGCTCCGTTTGCTGATGTCAAGGTCAGCATCATAGCCCGTGGCATTTCTGTCGGTGACGAACTGGAGTACACCGACGAGGTAACACTGGGCCGCTCCATCCTGAACCGTACACCGTTTGAGGGTAAACAATAAACAAGAGATAAGATATGAATAGCGAGAGTATTCAATTCATTCTGACGACAGTAATGATACTGTTGACGTTGGGAGCAGCCTATGGCGGCCTGCGCCTGATAAACTGGAGTTGGCAACGCCGTATGGCAATTATCGTCGTGCCATTGCTGTTGAACGCAGTATTATACCTCATCTTCCGTACGACACCTTTCTTCTACTTAGGTGTCATCCTGTTACTTTGCATCCCATTCGTATGGCCAAGAAAATCAGCATAGTCATTGTCAGCTATAACGTCTGCCAGTTGCTGGACGAATGTCTGCAGAGCGTTGAACACGCCTTGCAGGGCATTGACGGCGAGATGTACGTGGTGGACAACCGGTCTTCGGACGGCACCGTCGAAACGCTGACTCCCAAACACCCCGACGTACATTTCATTGCCAATGAGGAGAATGTCGGTTTTTCCAGGGCCAACAATCAAGCCATACGCATGTCATCATCAGAATATGTTCTGTTGCTGAACCCAGACACTGTGGTCTTTGAAACGACGTTACGAAACTGTCTGGAATTCATGGATGCACATCCACAAGCGGGTGGGGCAGGAGTGCGTATGCTAAACAGAGAGGGCGAGCCGGCTCCAGAGTCACGTCGGGCCATACCAACCCCGTGGGTATCGCTGATGAAAATGCTGGGCTTTACACGCCGCTATTATATGAGCAAACTACCTTGGGACGAACCAGGACGCATCGAGGTCATCAGTGGTGCTTTCTGTCTGTTACGCCGCAAAGCACTTGATCAGGTAGGACTGTTAGACGAGGACTTTTTCATGTACGGCGAGGACATTGACCTCAGTTACCGGCTGCTGAAGGGCGGTTGGGAAAACTGGTACCTGCCGTATGAGATCATCCACTATAAAGGTGAGTCAACCCAGAAGTCGTCATTCCGCTATGTTCACGTGTTCTACCAAGCCATGCTTATCTTCTTCCGTAAGCATTATGGCCACTTGAGCCTGCTGCTTTCGATACCCATCAAGATGGCTATCTACTTCCGTGCTATGCTGGCACTGATTCACATCATGTCAGACAAGCTGCAACAGTTTCTGAAACCTCAGCACTAATCACTATGAGACAACCTAAAGTACGCTTAAGGGCCATTGAGCCAGAAGACCTGGACTTGCTGTACCAGATAGAAAACGACCGTCGGCTGTGGAATGTCGGCACTACGAATGTTCCGTATTCCCGCTATACCCTGCATGATTACGTAGCAACGTCAGCCGATGACATCTACACCGATCGACAGGTGCGGCTCATCATAGAAAACGAACAGGGCGAAACGGTTGGTATGGCCGACTTGATGAATTTCTGTCCCCAGCACGTGCGTGCTGAGTTGGGCATTGTGGTGTTAGATGCAAAACGGCGACAGGGATATGCTTCAGCAGCAGTCAAAGAGGTGATAGAATATGCTGCCAACATCCTGCACTTGCACCAAGTATATGTGGTGATTGCGCATGACAACCAGCCAGCTCTACAATTGTTCACAAAAAACAGTTTCGAGGGTCATTGCGTCTTGCACGACTGGCTATTTGATGGTCATCAGTATGCCGATGCAGTAGTATTACAAAGAATTTTATAAATTTTAACAAAAATAGTTTTGTAGTTCATAAAATTGTTATTACCTTTGCACCCGCAAACAAGAAAATGACTTGCAAAGGTGCGTTAGTTCAGTAGGTTAGAATGCCTGCCTGTCACGCAGGAGGTCACGAGTTCGAGTCTCGTACGCACCGCAAGAAATAAGGGAGATTGTTCAATACAGTCTCCTTTTTTCATGTCCATCAGAAAATAATGGGAGGCTCGTCACTTGACGGCCTCCCAACAGTTTATTTTGATCTATCGGTATCAGATGAACAGGACGGTAAGACCAGCCATTACAATAGATACCATAGACATCAGCTTGATCAGGATGTTTAGTGAAGGACCGGAAGTGTCCTTGAAAGGATCGCCAACGGTATCACCAACGATGGTAGCCTTGTGGGCAAAAGAACCCTTGCCACCGAAATGGCCTTCCTCAACCATCTTCTTGGCATTGTCCCAGGCACCACCGGCATTGGCCATAAATACGGCGAGGGTGAAGCCGCAGGTGAGTCCGCCAACAAGCAGTCCCAGTACGCCAGCAACGCCGAGAACGCAACCGACAACAATGGGAATGGCGATAGCTAGCAGCGACGGGAAGATCATTTCGTGCTGAGCGGCACGGGTGGAAATCTCTACGCAAGAACCATAGTCAGGTGTAGCCTTTCCTTCAAGGATGCCAGCAATCTCACGGAACTGACGGCGCACTTCCTCTACCATCTTCTGGGCAGCACGTCCCACAGCCTCCATGGTAAGACCACAGAACAGGAATGCTGCCATACCGCCAACGAAGGCACCCACAAGCACCTTGGGGTTCATCAGGTTTACCTGGAAGAAGTTCATGAAGTCAGGAATAGTAGCCTGCGAGGCATCAATGATTTCACCTTTTACATTCTCCATAGCAACACCGGCACGCTGCATGGCAATCTTGATTTCCTCAATGTAAGAGGCCAGCAGGGCAAGAGCAGTAAGCGCTGCAGAACCGATGGCGAAGCCTTTACCGGTAGCAGCAGTTGTGTTGCCCAGTGCGTCGAGGGCATCAGTACGATGACGTACTTCTTCACCCAGCTCGCTCATTTCGGCATTACCACCAGCATTGTCGGCAATAGGTCCGTAAGCGTCAGTAGCCAGCGTGATGCCCAGTGTTGACAGCATACCAACAGCAGCAATACCAATTCCATAGAGACCGTTAGCAAGACTCTGGGAAGACATCGAAAGGTCGAAGCCGTTAGCAAAACCAAAGCTAAGCATAATGGCAACGCCAATCGTGATGACGGGGATGCAGGTAGAAATCATACCTGTTCCTATACCTTTAATAATAACAGTAGCAGAACCAGTGAGGCCAGCCTCAGAAATCTTCTGAGTGGGTTTGTAAGAATGCGACGTATAGTATTCTGTAGCCTGTCCGATGATGACACCAGCCACCAAACCCGTGATGACGCTGCACGACAGCATTACCCAGTTCTCGATGCCCAAAAGGTAGAGAATGGCGAAGGTTGCCACGGCAATGAGTACGGCACTGACATTCGTGCCCAGCGACAGCGAGCGCAACAGGTCCTTCATCGTAGCGCCCTCCTTGGTACGAACCAGGAAGATGCCGATCAGTGACAGGAACACACCAACAGCAGCAATCAGCATAGGAGCAATGACGGCCTTGAGCTGGATGTCGCCACCCACGGCGGCAAAGGCTGCTGCACCAAGAGCTGCCGTAGAAAGCACAGAACCGCAATAGCTCTCGTAAAGGTCGGCACCCATACCAGCCACGTCACCCACGTTGTCACCAACGTTATCGGCAATGGTGGCAGGATTACGCGGGTCGTCCTCAGGAATGTCTGCCTCGACCTTACCCACAATATCAGCACCCACGTCGGCAGCCTTCGTATAGAGACCACCACCCACACGTGCGAAGAGTGCCTGTGTGGAAGCACCCATACCGAAGGTCAGCATCGTAGTGGTAATGGAGATAAGTCCGTCGGCATCGAAATAGTTCAGAACGACAAACCAGATGGCAATGTCGAGCAGGCCGAGCCCCACCACGGTAAGACCCATGACGGCACCAGAGCGGAAAGCGACCTTCAGACCTGCGTCTAAACTCTTCCGAGCGGCATTAGCCGTACGGGCAGAGGCATAGGTGGCCGTCTTCATGCCGAAGAATCCAGCCAAACCGGAGAAGAAACCACCCGTCAGGAATGCAAATGGTACCCAGGGATTCTGTACGTGCAGGCCGTAAGCCATAATGGCAAACAGGATGCAGAGTACCACGAACACGATGCCAACAACCTTGTACTGCTGTTTCAGATAGGCCATAGCACCTTTACGCACATAAAGTGCAATCTCACGCATACGAGGAGTACCCTCGTCTTCTCCCATCATCTGGCGGAAGAAGAAAAAGGCCATGCCCAAAGCAACAAGCGATGCGATGGGTACGAGCCAAAATACACTTGGAATGTTAATCATGTTAATAATATAGTTAATAGTCTAGAATCTTTTCACGGGAAACCCCACTTTATTCGTCGGCGATATAGTCAGAGAGGTCTTCTGCATCCTCATCGCCAGTCGTCTCAATGGCAAATGTGGTACGGTAGTTGTCCTCTGTGATGTCGTCATCATTGGGGCCTTCCAGCTCAATGTCGTCCTCATCTGGCTTGTTGTAATCGTCGATGATTTCAACATCTTCGTCGCTGTCCTCGTCGCCTTCGCCATCCAACGGGCTTTCGTTGAACTTCATGCGAGGCTTAATGGTCTCAGGCTTTACCTTGGCGAAAATGGCTTCCACCCATGTGCCCTTGGGAACTTCCAGTACCTCGTAGCCGTCGTTGACCTTCTTCTCATACATACCGCCCTTCTTGTGAAGACGATCCTGGGGCAGGGTAGTGGTGGAAATGTCAAAACCACTTTCAATGATGTCCTGAATGCTCTGAGACAAGGAATCCCAGCCGCCGCCGAAGTTGCGCTCAAGCACCTCAACGAGCTTGGCAGCTGAAATGTGGCGGATATTCTCATAGGTCAGGTCGGTAACACGCACGATAGGACGTTTTTTGATAGCCCAAAGTAGTTTGGAGTTGTCATCAACCTTGATGGTGCCGATTTTATAACCCATTTTCTCGTACTTCATACGGATGGGCTTACTGTCTTCCTTGATTTCCTCTATGGTGAAGGCACTCCTGATAATATCCGCGTAGTGTCGCAGGTTTTCTTTCAGTTCAGAATCCTTTTCTGCCGACTCCAGCATGCGGAAAATATCGTTCTCCTGAATGTCCCAGACATTGCTTTTGGTGAGTGTCTTGATACCAAGTGCCTTGCTTGTTGTTTCTTCTTTTGCCATATACTTTCTCTATTAATAATTGTTTTCGAGTGCAAATGTACACACTTTATTTCCTTTTTACAAGTTTTTTGAAGGATATTTTTCCTATTTTTTGGTTTTTTATTTACGAATTAGTACCTTTGCGCCATATTATGTCAGAACCATTAGCAGAAAGACTACGTCCACGGTCCTTGGACGATTATATTGGCCAACAGCATTTGGTTGGCGAAGGAGCTGTCCTGCGCAAGATGATTGATGCAGGACACATCTCGTCGTTCATCTTGTGGGGACCTCCAGGAGTAGGCAAGACCACGCTGGCCCACATCATTGCCAACCGTCTTCAGACGCCGTTCTATACGCTCTCTGCTGTGACCAGCGGTGTGAAGGATGTCCGTGACGTCATAGAACGCGCCCAAAAAGGGCGTTTCTTTAATGAAGCTTCACCTATTTTATTTATAGATGAGATTCACCGTTTCTCCAAATCACAGCAGGATTCACTCCTGGGTGCCGTAGAGAAAGGTATTGTGACGCTGATTGGCGCCACTACGGAAAACCCTTCATTTGAGGTTATCCGGCCTTTGCTTTCTCGATGCCAGTTGTATGTCCTGAAATCACTTGACAAGAACGACCTGCTGGAATTACTTCATCGTGCCGTGACTACTGACGTGTTCCTCAAGGAGCGCAACATCGAGCTGCAGGAAACAGGAGCATTGCTGCGTTATAGTGGCGGCGACGCGCGTAAACTGCTGAATATATTGGAGTTAGTAGTTGACACATCGCCAACAGAAAAGACTGTTATTACAGATGCTTTCGTAGAACAATGCCTGCAACAGAACCCATTAGCCTACGACAAGGACGGCGAGATGCACTACGATATCATATCGGCATTCATCAAGTCCATACGTGGCTCTGATCCTGATGCAGCATTATACTGGATGGCCCGCATGATAGAGGGTGGGGAAGACCCTCAGTTTATCGCCAGAAGAATGGTCATTTCTGCTGCTGAAGACATCGGATTGGCAAATCCCAATGCGCTTCTGCTGGCGAATGCCACTTTCGACACCGTGATGAAAATAGGGTGGCCAGAGGGGCGCATTCCCTTGGCGGAATGTGCCGTCTATTTAGCGACTTCAGCAAAAAGTAATTCTGCCTATCTGGCTATTGACCAAGCACTTAGCTTTGTCCGAAAGACTGGAAACCAGCCTGTGCCATTGCATCTGCGCAATGCGCCCACACAACTCATGAAGGAACTTGGTTATCACGACGGATACCAATATCCACATGATTTTACTGACAATTTCACACCCCAGCAATACCTGCCGGATGCTGTTCAGGATGAACGTTTCTGGCATGCCCAGCATTCACTTTCAGAACACAAACTGTATGAAAGAATGCTGAAACTATGGGGCAAACGTTACGAATAATTGACTTACCATGATTGTTTCACGGATACATTATGATAAATAAAAATGGAATATAACGAAATAGTAACACAAATACTTGAATTTCTGGGTACTTTTGCCTTTGCCATTTCTGGCATTCGCCACGCGGCTGCTAAGCATTTCGACTGGTTTGGAGGCTATGTCTGCGGCATTGCAGTAGCCATAGGCGGGGGTACCATCCGCGATGTGATGCTTGGTACCATTCCATTTTGGATGACTAATCCATTCTATATGATATGTACGGCCTTGGCGTTGGTTTTCGTGATTATTTTCTCAAAACACATGGAGGGCCTTCGTAATACATGGTTTGTTTTCGATACGTTAGGACTTGCGTTATTCACCATTGCTGGCATTCAAAAATCGCTGATGTTTGAACAGCCGTATTGGGTGGCTATCATCATGGGATGTATAACGGGTTCAGCTGGTGGAGTTATCCGTGATGTTTTGCTGAATAATGAGCCTGTGATTTTCCATCGTGAGATATATGCAATGGCTGCAGTTGCCGGTGGCGTAATCTATTGGATTCTTGACACTTTGCTTATTCCTATTGAAGTAACAGTAGTAGTTTCATTTGTCATCATTTGTATTATCAGATTTCTGGCTGTACGTTACCATCTGTCGTTGCCAGTTCTCAAAGATAAATAGTGTAGCGGTTCCTATCATTCCCAATTAACTTATTTATCATAATGCGTATTGTTTGCTAATCATTGATTAATTTGAATTACTTAATATTCGGCTGAAATTACTCAATAAGTAATTGATATTAGTCAATAAGTAATTGAAATTAGTCAATAAGTAATTGAAATTAATCAATGAGTAGCAGAAATTACTTAATGAGTAATCATTTTATTTGGTGGAATGATTTATTTTTCGTAACTTTGCACGTCTTTAATAACAAGTAATAATAAAAGAATGAGACCAACAGCAATTTTGCTTTTACACTGTCCTGATCAACAAGGAATTATATCAGAAGTTACAAGATTTATCACGGATAATCATGGAAACATTGTCTATCTGGACCAATACGTAGATAAACAGGATGAAATGTTTTTCATGAGAATTGAATGGGAACTGGAGAATTTCCTGATTCCGCGTGAGAAAATCTATGAATATATCACAACGCTTTACGCCCAGCGCTACCAAATGACGTGCAATCTGTATTTCAGCGACAAGCGGCCCCGCATGGCAATTTTCGTCAGCAAGATGAGCCACTGCCTGTACGACTTGCTGGCACGCTGGAAAGCCGGTGAATGGGAAGTTGACATTCCGTGCATCGTCTCAAACCACGAGGACTTGCGCTATGTGGCTGATCAGTTCAACATTCCGTTCCATGTGTGGAGCATCAACAAGGACCACAGCAACAAGGCTGAAGTTGAAGCGGCAGAAATGGAACTCTTGAAACGCGAGAAAGTGACATTCATCGTGCTGGCTCGCTACATGCAGATTATTTCTGACGAGATGATTGCCTCCTATCCGAATCATATCATCAATATCCACCACTCATTCCTGCCGGCTTTTGTAGGTGCAAAGCCCTATCATCAGGCCTGGGAACGTGGCGTGAAAATTATTGGTGCCACCAGCCATTATGTGACTGCCGAACTGGATGCAGGACCTATTATTGAACAGGATGTGACACGTATCACGCATAAAGACACGCCAGAGAGTCTTGTGCTGAAAGGCAAGGATTTGGAGAAGATAGTGCTGAGTCATGCCGTGTCCAAGCACATTCAGCGCAAAATCCTGACTTTCAAGAACAAAACCATTATTTTCAGTTGAGTATTTGAATCATTATGGAAGTCGCTATCGTAAAATATAATGCAGGAAACGTCTATTCCGTGGTCAATGCACTCAAGAGATTGGGTGTGCAGCCGCTGCTGACGGACGATGCTGAGGAACTGATGAATGCCGACCGCGTTATTTTTCCCGGCCAAGGAGAAGCCAGCAGTGCCATGCAGTATCTGAAGGCACGTCGGCTGGATGAGGTTATTCGTCATCTGAAACAGCCCGTGTTAGGCATCTGCATTGGCCAGCAGCTCCTGTGTCGCCATTCTGAAGAGGGCGACACCGACTGCATCGGAGTATTTGATGTTGACGTGCGCCGCTTCTCCCCTATCCGTCATGAGGACAAGGTGCCCTGCATGGGTTGGAACAGCCTAAGCCTCCCCCAACATCTTCAAAAGGAGGGGCGTGTTGATGCGCTGATGGAAGGACTCGCAATAGATGGTTCTGGACAAACTGCTCCGTACGTTTACTTTGTTCATAGCTACTATGTGCCTGTCTGTGAACACACTATTGCCACAGCAGACTTCATACACCCCTACTCTGCATCCATGCACAAAGATAACTTCTACACCTGCCAGTTCCACCCCGAAAAGAGTGGTAAGGTTGGTGAACGTATCATTAAAAACTTCTTAGAGCTATGATTGAACTGATTCCTGCCATTGATATTATAAACGGCCAGTGTGTTCGCTTGACCAAAGGCGACTATGACCAGAAGACGGTTTATGGCAATCCGCTGGATATGGCTCAGGAGTTTGAGCGTATCGGCTATCGTCGCCTTCATGTCGTGGACCTGGATGGTGCAAAATCCAAGCACATCGTCAATGTAGAGACGTTACATGATATAGCTGCCAAGACCAGTCTCACGATAGATTTTGGCGGAGGCATCAAGACTGATGCCGACATCGAGGCAGCCTTTGAGAACGGCGCTGCTATGGTAACCATCGGAAGCATAGCCGTTACCCAGCCGGAACTGTTTATGAACTGGCTAACGAAATACGGTGCAGAACGAATCATTCTTGGCGCTGACGTTCGCAACGGCAAAATCAGCATCAACGGATGGAAAGAAGATTCCACAGAAGACTTGCTGCCGTTCCTGCAAAAATATGTCGATGCAGGAGTGAAGAACGTGCTCTGCACAGAGATTTCCAAGGACGGCACATTAGCAGGACCTGCCATCAGCCTCTACCAACAGGTGATGAAGACCTACCCTGCCCTGCACCTGATTGCCAGCGGCGGCGTTTCATCATCCGATGACATCAAGGCGTTGGATGCTGCCGGCATTCCTGCCGTTGTCTTTGGCAAAGCAATTTATGAAGGTAAAATCAATCTGAAAGAACTATGGGACTGGCAAAACGCATAATACCTTGTCTTGACGTGAAGGATGGTGAAACCGTCAAAGGTACCAACTTCATCAATCTGCGGAGTGCAGGCGACCCCGTGGAATTGGGAAAGGTGTACTCAGAGCAAGGAGCCGACGAGTTGGTGTTCCTCGACATTACTGCTTCCTACGAAGGTCGTAAGACGTTCAAGGATATGGTGACACGAGTGGCTGAGACACTTAACATTCCATTCACTGTGGGAGGCGGAATCAATGAACTGAAAGACGTGGAAAGCCTGCTCTATGCTGGTGCTGACAAGGTGAGCATCAACTCAGCCGCATTGCGTCGTCCTGAACTGATCGATGAAATCACCACGCGCTTTGGCTCTCAGGTATGTGTGGTGGCCATTGACGCCCGACTGGATGAAAACGGGTGGTTCTGCTATCTGAAAGGTGGTCGTGAACGTACTGAGCGTGGACTCTTTGAATGGGCCAAGGAAGCTCAGGAACGTGGAGCCGGAGAAATTCTCTTCACCTCGATGAACCACGATGGCACGAAGAACGGCTATGCCAACGAGGCTCTGCGCGAACTCGCTGACACGCTGTCCATACCCATTATCGCCAGCGGTGGAGCCGGCTGCAAGAAACATTTTCTCGATGTGTTTACGGAAGGCCACGCTGATGCTGCATTGGCAGCCTCTGTATTCCATTTCGGAGAGATTCCCGTGCCGGAATTAAAACAATATTTACATAACGAAGGAATAAACGTTAGACTATGACTATAGATTTTGAGAAGATGGGAGGTCTGGTTCCCGCCATTATTCAAGATGCTGACACCCGTAAGGTGCTGATGCTGGGCTTCATGAACGAGGAAGCCTACCAAAAGACAGTGGAAACAAAGCACGTCACATTCTGGAGTCGCACACGTAACACCCTTTGGACCAAGGGAGAAACCAGTGGAAACTACCTGAACTTGGTAGAGATGAAGGTTGACTGCGATCAGGACACGCTACTTGTGCAAGTACATCCTGTAGGTCCTACATGCCACACTGGTACTGACACCTGCTGGGGCGAAGACAATACTCCACAGTCCTCTCTTCTTTTCCTCGCTGAGTTGCAGGATTTCATTATCCGTAGGAAGCAGGAAATGCCGGAAGGTTCTTATACAACCCGTCTCTTCAGCGAAGGCATCAACAAGATTGCCCAGAAAGTGGGCGAAGAAGCGTTGGAAACCGTCATTGAAGCTACCAATGGCAGCGATGAGCATTTAGTGTATGAAGCCTCAGACCTGCTGTACCATCTCTTAGTGCTTCTAACTGAAAAAGGGTTGCGCATCGAGGATGTTGCCAGCGAGTTATGTAAAAGACACGACCCCAACTGGGACAAGAAGCGCCGCGAAGCCAAGGCTAAAGGAGAAATGAAGTGAAAGACGGGCCTGAAAAGTGGGTCTGCGGCCCTGGTGAGTAGTGAATAATGAAGAGTGAATAGTGAAGAGTAAGCAACCGATATAAAACAGATAAGAATGTTAATTGATTACAAGAAGGTAGATATATACCACAAAGACGGAGCGCCAGTATTGCATGATATTGACTTCCATGTTGATGAAGGGGAATTCATCTACATCATTGGCCGTGTAGGTACCGGCAAGAGTTCACTCCTCAAAACCATCTATTTTGAAATGGATGTTGAGAACGCCGAGAATGCAACGGTGTTGAACCACAATCTGATGGAGCTGAAGAAGAAGTACATTCCTTCGTTGCGTAGGCAGATGGGAATCATCTTTCAGGACTTCCAACTGTTGAGTGACCGTTCTGTACACGACAATCTCGCCTTTGTGCTGAAGGCTACAGGATGGAAGAAGAATGACGAGATAGAAGAGCGAATCATGGATGTCCTGGAAGATGTCGAGATGCAGGATTTTGCCTATCGTTTTCCGCATGAACTTTCTGGTGGCGAACAGCAGCGTATTGCTATTGCTCGTGCACTGCTGAACAGGCCCAAAATCATCATTGCCGACGAACCGACGGGTAATCTTGACAGCGAAACGGCAGGCAACATCGTCAGGCTGTTAAGACAGGCAACACGACAGGGAACGGCGGTAGTGATGACTACTCATAACATCTCGCTGCTGGACACCTATCCAGGTATCGTCTATCGCTGCATTGACGGACGTTTGGAAGACATTACTAACGACTATAATAAGATAGCGCTTTATGAAGAAGAGGATGAACAGGAAACCGTACAAGGCATAGACTACTCTTCGCGTGAGGATTTATCAATGTAAACAAATAAAACAAATAAAATAAGAATAAGATGAAAGTAATGAAGTTTGGCGGAACATCGGTAGGTACACCGGACCGCATGAAAGAAGTGACAAAACTGGTGACTAAGTCAGGACAGCCCGTATTCGTCGTCTTGTCGGCTATGTCTGGCACGACCAATTCTCTGGTAGAAATATCCGACTATCTCTACAAGAAGAATCCTGAAGGTGCCAATGAGATTATCAACGCACTGGAGAGGAAATACATGCACCATATCGACGAGCTTTATACCACTGAAGAGATGAAAGCGCAGACGCGTGACTTCATCGTTTCGGAGATGAACTACCTGCGTTCTTTCACAAAGGAGCTCTTCACTTCTTTTGAGGAGAAGAGTATTGTGGCACAGGGTGAGATGATTTCTACGAACATGGTGGTCAACTACATGCAGGAACAAGGCATCAAGGCCGTATTGCTGAATGCCCTCGACTTCATGCGTACTGACAAGAATTCAGAACCTGATCCCACCTACATCAAAGAAAAACTGAGTGCTATCATGGAACAAAACGAAGGACAGCAGGTGTATATCACCCAAGGCTTTATTTGTCGTAATGCCTATGGTGAGATAGACAATCTGCAGCGTGGCGGTTCTGACTATACGGCATCCTTGATTGGTGCGGCCCTGAATGCTGACGAGATACAGATATGGACGGATATTGACGGCATGCACAATAATGACCCGCGTGTTGTCGATAAGACCCAGCCTGTTCACCAGCTGCACTTTGAGGAAGCAGCTGAGTTGGCATACTTCGGTGCCAAGATTCTGCACCCGACGTGTGTGCAGCCCGCAAAATATGCCGGCATTCCCGTACGACTGCTGAACACGATGGAGCCTGATGCCGAAGGTACTACCATCAGCAACGCTACTGAATATGGAAAAATCAAGGCTGTTGCTGCTAAGGACAATATCATTGCCATTAAGATCAAGTCGTCGCGCATGTTGCTGGCAACAGGTTTCCTGCGTAAGGTGTTTGAGATATTCGAGTCTTACCAGACGCCTATCGATATGGTGTGCACCTCAGAGGTCGGTGTCTCTATGTCTATCGATAATTCTGCACATCTTGGCGAGATTGTTGATGAACTGAAGAAGTATGGTACGGTGACTGTTGATACCGGCATGTGCATCATCTGCGTCGTAGGTGATCTGGATTGGTCGAACATCGGCTTTGAGACGCAAGTCATGGAAGCTATGAAGAATATTCCTGTGCGCATGATTTCATACGGAGGCAGCAACTACAACATTTCCTTCCTCATCCGCGAAGAAGACAAGAAACGTGCCCTGCAGGCATTGAGTGATACGCTCTTCAACAGTTGATTATTGACAATGGCAAAAGGAATATTTCCAATAGACAAAATGGAACGGATTCAGACACCGTTCTACTACTACGATACTGAACTGTTAAGAGAGACGCTGAAGGCTATCAATGCAGAGTCTCAGAAGCACGAGGGGTTTGTTGTGCACTATGCCGTAAAAGCCAATGCCAACCCTAGAATATTGCGGATAATCAGGGAGGCTGGTCTTGGGGCCGACTGTGTCAGTGGCGGCGAGATAGAGGCTTCTGTCAAAGCAGGATTCCCCAGCAGCAAGATCGTATATGCCGGCGTAGGCAAAAGCGACTGGGAAATCAATATTGGCTTGGACAATGACATCTTCTGTTTCAACGTGGAGAGCATTCCCGAATTGGAAGTCATCAACCAGCTAGCTTCACAAAAAGGGAAGACGGCTCGCGTGGCTTTCCGACTGAACCCTAACGTAGGTGCCCATACGCACGCCAACATCACGACAGGACTGGCTGAGAACAAGTTCGGCATTGACATGCGCGACATGCTGAAAGTGATGGAGATAGCTCATGACATGCAGCATGTGAAAGTTGTTGGACTCCATTTCCATATTGGTAGCCAAATACTGGACATGGGCGACTTTGAGGCATTATGCAATCGCGTGAATGAACTGCAGGCGGAGTTAGAACGCCATAGGATTTGTATCGAGCATATCAACGTTGGCGGCGGATTAGGCATCGATTACCAACATCCTAACCGTGTCAGCATACCAGACTTCAAGGCGTACTTCAATACTTACGCCAAGAAACTGAAACTCAGGCCTGGTCAGACACTTCACTTCGAGTTGGGACGTGCCGTCGTGGCACAATGTGGCACTCTGATTACGCGTACCTTATATATAAAGGAAGGCACGGTGAAGAAGTTCTGCATCGTTGATGCCGGTTTTACTGATCTTATACGCCCTGCCCTGTATCAGGCATACCACAAAATCGAAAACATCAGTAGCGACGAACCTGTTGACACGTATGATGTCGTGGGTCCTATCTGTGAGTCAACGGACGTTTTTGCAAAACAGATTGACCTTAACAAATGCCATCGTGGCGATTTGTTGGCCATCAGGAGTGCAGGGGCTTACGGTGAAATCATGGCTTCACAATACAACTGCCGCCCGTTACCCAAAGGGTATATGAGCGATGATATTTAGGTTGAACACCATTGACATGGAGAAAAAGAAATTTTCTATCATTATATCCGTCCATAATCAGAAGACGCTGATTGAGCAGAACCTGCCTAAATTCCTGGAGGTGGCTCAATTGGCTGACGCTGAGGTAATCGTTGTGGATGACATGTCAGATGATGAAACGCCGGATATTCTCAAGCAACTGTTGACAGATTTTCCGGATGTACTCTATACGACTTTCCTCCCCTACTCCGTTGTTGTCAATCCCAGCCGCAAGAGGCTGTCGTTGACTGTTGGTGCCAAGGCTGCCAAGTCTGAGCGTATTGTATTGGCAGATATACAACGACCTCCGACGAATGCCGAATGGCTACAGGGATTGTCCGAAGGGGCTTCCGTCCTGGTATTTGGTGGAGAAAAAATGGCTCATGTTATTGCTACGGATCTGAATGATTTCCAGGCAGTCATCAAAAAAGCCGAACGCAGATCAGGGAAAGGCCATCATGGACGGTGGCTAAAGCGCCGCAGAGGTCTTTATGATGCTCTTTCCGTTGACAAGGACCATGTGTTTGAAGCCATTCAACTCTTCGACCGTCCTGTTAGCGGATTCAGTCTTTTTAATCTGAGACTGAGGACGTGGTGTGGATTATAACTGTGCCCAATTACCCCATTCAATTCGTGTAATAGCTATGAGAATCCTTCATTTCTATCCCAAAGACAATAAGACTATCAGCCAACATGTTAGTATTCTGAAAGCTAATATGGGACTGGAGGCAGAGAATCATGTTGTCACAGAACTGAAGGAAGCCAAGGCGTTGATGCATGGAGGTAACTACGACTTGCTGCACGTACATGGTTGCTGGAGAAATTCTACAAGAGCCGTGGTAAAGATGGCCCTTGACAATGGCACCCGACTCATCGTCACACCACATGGCGAATTGGAGCCGTGGGCACAGGAAGAGCGTTACTGGAAAGAGAAATTGCCGAAAAAACTCTGGTACCAGCGAGACATCATACAGAAAGCCTACGCCATTATCATTCATGGCGAGATGGAAAAGGAATGTATGCAGAAATTGGGATGGAACAGTCGCTGTGTCATTATCCGCAATGCCTTGTTCACGCATAGCATTTCCCCAGAGCAGATGGCTCACCAGACATACATGCTCTATTGTAAGGTGATGGATTCCAATCCGTTGGAATTGATGGATGACGATACCAAGGACATTCTGAGAACCATCATCATGGCAGGTATTACGGGTGACAGCAGATGGCTCTCCTCCACCACTTTCCCACCCATCTCTTATGACAATTGGCGTAGATTACTGTGCTATGCCTTTCAAGAGTCGCTGACAGATACTGTGCAGAAAGGATTGCGCATTACCGGTCTTACCCCGCCAGACATTGAAGTGGAGAAAATAGCCTTCTTCTTGCCAGACGGTTTTCAGAAGACTCAGCGTATAGAAAGTCTGATTGGTAACCAATTCGCCTCTGAGAATGAAAGATTAATTGCTACCTTCCGCATGGTCAAGAAACTTATTGGCAATCAGACCTTCTGCATCAGTCATCTGATAGAGATTGATAAGGAGCTACGATTTCACAGCTGTCAAGAGGAAGAGTTGGCAGAGTCGTTACACGAGAAAGAGTTGTGGAAGACGACATGCAGAACCATGCAACTGATGGCAGAGCTGACAGGTCTCTCTGAGGGTTTCATGCCTGTTCCTCCATTGGACGACCGGACGACACGCAGGATAAGGCAGCTTATTGACAATCACTTGAAAATATAATACACTTAAAATATAACCAATATCAAAACTTATATACTATGAATACAGTCAGAACCGATAACAGGGACATGCATTATCTGCGGCTGCTTTCTAATTCATTCCCCAATATTGCAGCTGCTTCCACCGAGATCATTAACTTGGAAGCTATTTTGAACCTGCCTAAAGGCACTGAGCATTTCCTTGCCGACCTTCACGGAGAAAGTCAGGCTTTCCAGCACGTGTTGAAAAATGCTTCTGGTAACATACGCCGCAAGGTCAGTGAACTCTTCAAGGGTGACATTCGTGAGACAGAGCGTCGTGAACTGTGCACGCTGATCTACTATCCAGAAGAAAAACTGGAACTTATCAAAGCTGCAGAGGAAGATATTGATGACTGGTATCACATCACGATTCATCGTCTGGTCAGCGTCTGCCGTGATGTCTCGTCGAAATATTCCCGTTCCAAGGTTCGCAAGTCTCTTCCTGAAGAGTTCTCCTATATTATTGAGGAGTTGTTGCACGAGCGTACTGACGATATTGACAAGGCAGCATACGTCAACGTCATTGTCGATACGATAATCTCCACAGGACGTGCCGACGATTTCATCGTTGCACTTTGTAACGTTATCCAGCGCTTGGCCATTGACCAGCTTCATATTCTTGGCGACATCTTCGACCGTGGCCCTGGTGCCCATATCATTCTTGACACCCTGCGCCAGTATCACTCTTGGGACATTCAGTGGGGCAACCACGACATGCTGTGGATGGGAGCTGCTGCCGGCAACAATGCCTGCATCTGCAATGTATTACGCCTCAGTCTGCGTTATGCTAACCTGACAACCATCGAGGAAGCATACGGTATCAACCTTGTACCATTGGCTACCTTTGCCATGGAAATCTACGAGAATGATCCTTGCGAAGAGTTCATTCCCAAACTGATGGCAGGCAATACAATGGAAGAAAAGTACATCCGGCTGACTGCCCAGATGCATAAAGCCATTTCCGTTATCCAGTTCAAGAAAGAAGCTCAAATCTTCAAGCGTCGTCCGGAATGGGGCATGCTGGACCGTTGTGTGCTTGACCATATCGACTACAAGCGTGGCGTATTTGTCATTGACGGTCAGGAATATGAGATGCGTTCCAACAACTTCCCCACCATCGACCCGCAGAATCCTTGTGAACTGACGCCTGGTGAAACCCAGCTGATGGAACGCCTGCACCACTCTTTCCGCGTCAGCGAGAAACTTCAGAAACATGTCAAGATGCTGCTCAGTCATGGCTGTATGTACACCATCTGCAACCAGAATCTGCTGTTCCACGCTTCCTGTCCGCTCAATGCCGATGGCACGCTGAAAGAAGTTGAGCTCTATAATGGAAAGCGGTACAGCGGCAAGGAACTGATGCATAACATTGGGATGCTGGTGCGTGCCGCCTTCGAGAATGACACGGACAAGGACCTGCGACTATTTGCCCGCGATTACTTCCTCTACCTGTGGTGCGGCAAGGACTCTCCCCTCTTCGACAAGTCTAAGATGGCCACCTTTGAGCGTTACTTCCTGAGCGACAAGGCTACCTTCAAGGAGGAAAAGGGCAACTATTTCCAGTTGCGCGATTCTGAAGAAATCTGCGACCGCATCCTCGATGCTTTTGGAGTAGCTGGCAGCAATCGCCATATCATCAATGGACACGTTCCCGTACATGCTTCAAAAGGAGAGAACCCCATTAAGGCTAATGGTAAGTTGATGGTGATTGATGGCGGATTCTCTGAGGCCTACCATAAGGAAACTGGTATTGCCGGTTACACGTTGGTGTATCATAGCCGCGGTTTCCAGCTTGTTCAGCACGAACCGTTTATGAATGTCAGTGATGCCATCATGCGCGGTCTTGATATCAAGTCCACTACGCAATTGGTGGAGTTGTCAGCCCATCGAATGCGCGTTGCAGACACGGACAAAGGAACTGAACTGCGGTCGCAAATAGAAGACTTGCGCCAACTGCTTTATGCTTATCGTCACGGTATCATCAAAGAAAGGAAATGAGTAAAGACTACCAGCAGACCACGGTGCTCATCTCCATGGGTTCCAATCGCCAGCAAAGCGCCAACATGCACTGGGGAACGGAACGCTTGGAATCTTTGCTGACGGATTGCCATGTCAGCAGGCGACTGTGGACGATGGATATTAAGAATACGGGCTGTTGGTACATGAATCAGTTGATAATGGGCACCACCGATATGTCGTATGAAACACTGGAGAAAACCCTGAAGGACATAGAGCAGGAAGCCCATCGTACCCGACAAGATGTTACACTTGATCTTGACATCATGCTTTTCGGTGTAGAGCGATACCATGAGAAAGACTGGCATCGTCCATATATTCAACAGTTATTACCAGATTTGGAATAATATGAGAAGAAAAGAAAGATACGCTCAAATATTGGATTATTTCCGCCAGGAGATGCCTGCCGTTCAAACAGAGTTGGAGTTCGGCAGTGTCTTCCAACTGTTAGTGGCAGTCATCTTGAGTGCCCAGTGTACTGACAAACGTGTCAATCAGGTGACGCCGGCATTGTTCCGTCGCTTTCCTGATGCCAAGGCTATGGCAGCATCCGATAGAGACGAACTGCTGGAATACATCAGCAGCGTTTCCTACCCTAACTCAAAAGCCGAGCATTTGCTGAAGATGTCACAGCTCATCGTCGAGAAATATGCTGGTGAGGTGCCGTGCGACATGAACCAGCTGCTGGAACTGCCTGGCGTCGGACGCAAGACGGCAAATGTCGTGCAGAGCGTAGCTTTCGGAAAGGCTACGATGGCCGTTGACACGCACGTCTTTCGCGTCAGCCACCGATTAGGCTTAGTCCCCCCTTCTGCCAATACCCCATATAAGGTAGAACTGGAACTGACAAAAAACATACCTGCGGAAGATATTCCGCAGGCACATCATTGGCTATTGCTTCACGGCAGATATGTCTGCACCTCACGCAAGCCACATTGTAGGAAATGTTCCTTTATTTCTTTTTGCCCATCTGCCGACCCATCTGGCGGCCCATCTGACCAAAGCCGGTAGGTCTCTGCCAAACTCTCATGGCCTGGCGGTGGAAGCGACTCTCGGCCTTGACAGCATCATATACCTTGGATGCAGGCAACACCTTGAGCATTTTCTGATGGTATCTCTCCTCTAATTGTCTGAGTTCGACATTGGCTCTGTCCGACTGACGCAGTGCTTCTGCGAAGCCTTTCTCGTCTGTAGGCCTTTTCCTGTCTGCCTGGGTCATGCGTCCATATATTTCACGCTGTTTCTCATGCATCTCCTTCAGAAGTGGGAAAAAAGCGTCTGCCTCTTGTGACGTAAGGTGTGCTTGGGAAGTGATAAACGCCTTCATATCAGCCTCAAACTTTTCCGGCGAGAATTTGTTTGCATCTTGAGCACTTATGCATAACGGAAAGATCATGCATATTACCATTGTCAAAAAAGAATTTCTATTCATGACATTTAGTTTTCTGATAGCAAGGAATAAATTTCAACATTATCCAGCATCGCATATTCAACAGCTTCATCGATATATGAATTTTCATAGGCAGCTGCTGTTGCCAATGATTGCTGTTCTTCAGTGTGACGATTGAAGTATAATGATGCTCCAATCAAGACCACTGTGACAAAAGATGCTGCAGCATAGAAGAATGGCCGCAAGGTTACTATACGGCTCTTGGGACGACGCTCTGGCAGCTTGCTCATAATATCTGCAGACAGCGACTCAAAATAGCCTTCTGGCACGCGGAACGGATTATTCTGTCCGAACTTTTCCTGTATGAGTTTCTCTTCTTTTTCCATCGTTTTTCTTTTTTGACGTTTCAAAATACAAAGGGTTTAATCATGTAGATTAAAAAATTCAGTAATTTTCTTCACTGCAATATGATAGGAGGCTTTCAGGGCTCCTTCAGAGGTGTGAAGCATAGCACTGATATCACTATATTTCATATCTTCAAAATAGCGCAGGGTAAACACGGTGCGCTGTACATCCGGCAGGCCGGCAATGGCTTCTTGTAGCTGGGCTTCAGTTTCATCGCCGTCAAAATACTTGTCAGCCATCAGCATATTGGCAATACCTGTGCTCACGTCATCGCTGCTGATAGCATTCTGTTTTTTCTGTCTGCGTACAAAATCCAGACTCTCATTGATGGCGATGCTATATAGCCATGTGGACAGCTTGGAATCCTGGTGAAAGGAGTCTATATGTGTCCATGCCTTGATGAAGGCATTCTGGATCACGTCATTGGCATCTTCATGGGTCAGCACTATCCGGCGCACTTGCCAGTACATGGTCTCACTGTAAGCCCTGACAATCTCATCAAAGGCTTTCCGCTGTGTATGAGGGTCCTTCAGACGACGGACCAGTTCTTGTTCGTCGTTTTGTATCATGGCATATAGGGCTGTAAATGTTTCCAAAGAAGTTTGTCGAATCCATAGACATCATTCCAGTTCTGTAATGTCCCTGTCTCGTCATACCACATCGTATAATATATAATATGTACAGGAACGGAAGGCTTGACATCGACGCGGCTAATGAGTTTCTTAACCTCCTCGTCAGTATGGTTCTTTACGTATTTGATGCCTCGCTCTGTCTGAGCCGGCTGTCCCATGGCAATACGTATGCGATCAGACAGCCACTCGTCAGGATTATCCAGAACAAACTGTGACAAGTCAAAGGGTTTGGAGACGCGGATGCAGCCATGTGACATGGCACGTACCTCGCGGTTGAATGCACTCGGATTGGACGTGTCATGCAGATATACCGCGAAACTGTTCTTGAAACGGAACACGATGCGTCCGAGCGAGTTGCCTGCCCCACCCTTTTGTGCTACCCGATACTTTCCACTGAGCAGCATCGAGCGTGTCACCTGACTACCGCTAAGGATGCTATTTGTGTTTCTGTCGTAGATGTTATAGCGATGCCGGTTGAAGTAGTTGGAGTCTCCGGCGTGGTGGGCAACCTCATTTTTGATAATGCTCATGGGAATCACCCACTGCGGATTGATTTCCATCCATTCTATATTGCTGGACAACTGAGGGCTCTTCGTCGTTACAGCTCCGCAGACAATCTTCATGTCCAGTTCAGGAAGTAAGCCGCTTCCATTATAGGCGTACAGATGAAAGGCTGGAATATTGACGACAATCCGTTTCCCTTGTTCCTGAATAGGCTGATGGAGACGCCACCGGCATCTCTCCATGTTGCAGATAATCCGCTTGCGAACATCAGCAGAATCTGTTTTTGCCAACATGCCTTTCAGTTGCTTGTACAGTTTCCCTTGCGGCTGAATCTCACGAAGGTAAGAGGCTATGCTGTCATGTTTGATTTTGCTGAATACCTCTTTGTCATAGTCATTTGATGGCTGGTCGATGGCGACGTCATACAGTCCACGGAACTTGATGACGCGTCCTGTTGAGTCGGCCTTCTCCACATCAAAATGGTTGTAGGCACGATAGGGATTGACGAAGCCGAACCGTTGTCCATAGGTATAACGCAGACATGCCCTCGTAAGGTTATACTCAAGTCTGGCAACAACGTGGTTTATTGTATTCTCCTTGTCGTCAAAGTCCAGGGCTCTGAACCTATTCATGTCGGCCTCTATGTCTTTGACGTGGAAAGCGTCCGCTGACAGACCTTCTTCGTTGACTATATGCAGCCAAGCCAAGAGACTGTCAGCACCACTATCAAGACCATAGCGCCTGAACCACAGCAGTTCGCAGCTGTCTTTGTCAGCATAATACTGTTGTGTACGACTGTCTGCTACGGTAGCGTTCTGCTTGGGGTCTGCAAGGCTACACAGTTCCTGGTGGATGGATGATACGTCTAATATGAATGCAGGCGTCTTCAAATCAGAAAACGCCTCCACACCTATTTTTGAGTCTCTATTGCTGCCATTATTACATCCTGTTGCCAAAACGAGGAACAGCACTGAACTAATGACTACCGAATAGATACCTTTCGAACCACTTTGTCTATTTTCAGTATGTAACATCCCTTCGGGATATTGAGTTCAATACGCTGTGCGGGACTCTCAATCTTATAAGTGGCTATTCTGCGACCCGTCAGGGAAACGACCTCAAGGACTTGTCCTTGTGCACCATTTATCAGAACCGTCTGGCCACTTACTGAAATACTGATGTCCTCGACCTGTTCTGTTATAAACATATCCATTTCTGTAGCCTGGACAGACAATGGTAATGATGTTGCCAACAGAACTGTCAGTGAGAATATGAGTAATCTTTTTGTCATACGCGTTAATATATTTGGTGCAAATATACGAAGTTTATTTTAAACTTCCAAACTTTTTGGCCATTTTTTTCTTTCAGACGTCAAATACGGCCTGTTCTGACGTTAATTTTGCATTTCCAAACACTTCTTTTGCCTGTTGAAGGATGATATTCTCGTCTTCATAGCGTGAAGAATAATGTCCTAACAGCAGCTGTCCGACATGGGCTTCTTTCGCTACTGTAGCAGCTTGACGTGCAGTGGAATGGTAGTATTTCTCTGCCATCAACAGATTGTCATCACAATAGGTACTTTCATGATAAAGCGTACTGACGCCTTCTATTCGTTTACTGAGTGATGGCATATAGCGCGTGTCGCTGCAATAGGCATAGCTGCGAGGCTCCTCTGACGGCAGGACAAGCTGACTGTTTGGCACCGACTGTCCGTCCTCAGTTAACCAGTCTGCCCCAGCCTTGATATTGCCGATCTGACTGACAGGAATCTGAAGATAGTCAATCATGTCACGACGGATATGGGGAAGCGTAGGCTTTTCGCGGAACAGGAATCCACAACAGGGAATGCGATGCTCCAGCGGAAGAGACTCAACAGTCAGGCTTCGGTCTTCATAGATGACCTCCTGCTGTTCTGTGTCAACGGCATGAAAAGTCACCTCATAGTCCAGGTTCTTGCAGAATACACTCAGCTGCATGTCAAGAATTGCTTCCAACTCCTTCGGCGCATAGACGGCTAATGGTGCCGTGCGTCCAAGGAGTCCGAAAGTGCTAATCAGGCCTGTCAGGCCGAGGCAATGGTCGCCATGCAGATGCGAAATGAAGACAGCGCTGATTTTCGTAAAACGAAGTCTTGAGCGTCTCAACTGCATCTGTGTACCCTCGCCGCAATCTATCATGAACAGTTTGCCGCGTACCTCCACCACCTGTGACGAGGCGTAATGCTTCAGCGTCGGAAGAGCACTGCCGCAGCCTAAGATATGTATTCTGAAAGGTTCCAAACTACTACATCTTGAAGTCATCAACAGACGATTCTTCCAACTGGACGTCAGCACCGTAGGTCTCTCTGGGCTTCTGACGACCATATTCAAAGACGTCTTCGCTGTCTTTGTAAATCAGGGAGTCAGCTCCAAGTTTCACGAAGTCATATTGATAGACTTCATCCTCTTCGCTACCGCCCTCTCTTACCAGCACGATCTCCAGTTTTCCATAGGAGAGTCGCCAGGTCTTATAGATAATGTTGCTTTGGTCAATACTTTCAGCGATACCGCCTTCCTTTATGCGGATACCGATCTCGTCGCTGCCGTCAATAGGATTCGGCATCACCCAGTTTCCCATCAGCGTCATCTGGTTAACGACCAACTGTGCCTGCGTCTTGTCTTCATTCGGAATGACGGCCATACGGTCGCCGGCCTGTAATCCGCCGAACACCTTGTCTTTCTCGCGTGCTACTGACAGGTCCAGGGTTAGTGTGTCACCCAGGTCGGTTATCAGTTGCAGGGTATTCATCGTCGTAGCGTCTCCGCAGATTCCATAGACGGTGGGGTCGATTTTCGAGTTCTCTACTGAATCGCCATTATCAAACGGTACTTTCTGTGTCTTGTTTCCGCAACTTCCCATGACGAGGATGGCTGAGGCGAAAATAGTTAATACAGCTATTTTTTTCATGAGTTAATATTTTCAGAGTTAACCTATTCCTGTTCTAATGATTTTGCTTCATTCCAGAGGACATCCATCTCCTCAAGCGACATCTCCGTCAAGGCTTTACCTTGCTTGATGCTGTGTTCCTCGATGTAGCCGAAACGTCGGATGAACTTCTGGTTGGTCATTTCCAACGCATTGTCAGGATTCAGCTTATAGAGTCTTGCAGCATTGATGACAGAGAAGATAAAGTCGCCCAGCTCCTGTTCTGCCTTCTGGCTATCTTGCCGTCGCAGTTCCGCTTCCAGTTCTGCCAGTTCCTCGTGGACCTTCTGCCAAACGTCCTGTTTGTCAGCCCAGTCGAAACCCACGTTGCGAGCCTTGTCCTGAATGCGGTATGCCTTGATGAGCGAAGGCAGCGCAGCCGGCACTCCTGAGAGTACGCTGCGGTTGCCGTCTTTCTCCTTCAGCTTGATTTGCTCCCACGACTCCAGCACTTGCTGGGCATCCTTGGCCACGGCCTCGCCATAGACGTGCGGATGACGGAAGATGAGTTTGTCGCACAGTTTGTTGCAGACGTCGGCCACGTCAAACTGTTCCTTCTCCTCAGCAATCTTGCCGTAGAAGCAGACGTGCAGCAAGACGTCGCCCAGTTCTTTGCAGATGTCCTGTACGTCGTCGCGTATCAGCGCGTCGCACAGCTCGTAGGTTTCCTCAATGGTATTGGCTCTCAGGCTTTCGTTCGTCTGCTTACGGTCCCAGGGACACTCCTTGCGCAGACGGTCCAGCACGTCGAGCAGTCGGCCGAACGCCTCTATCTTCTCTTGTCTTGTATGTTTCTCTCCCATGCTTTACTGAATGCCGTTTTCACGCAGTTTCTGCTGCCACTTCCATGCAGACCTCAAGATTTCGTCAGTGGGTGTGTCAGCTTTCCATCCCAGCACCTTGTTGGCCTTATCGACATTGCCCCAAACCTGTTCGATGTCGCCTTCACGACGGGGTGCGTACGTCCAGTTCACCTTGACGCCGGTAGCTTTTTCAAAGCCTTCTACGACTTCGAGTGTTGACAGTCCGCGTCCGGTACCGATGTTGAATATCTCTACGGCATCGGTGTCGGGCTTTTCCAGTACGCGCTCCATAGCTTTGACGTGGGCCTTGGCCAAATCTACAACGTAGATGTAGTCACGAATGCAGGTATGGTCGGGGGTGTTATAGTCATTGCCGAATATTTTCAGCTGTTTCCTAATGCCCATAGCGGTCTGTGTGACAAACGGGATGAGGTTCATGGGCACGCCGTTGGGCAGCTCGCCAATCAGCGCCGTGGGATGTGCACCGATGGGGTTGAAGTAGCGGAGGATGACCGACTTGATGGGTGCACCTGAGTGGATGTAGTCCTGAATGATTTCCTCGTTGATCTGCTTGGTGTTGCCGTAGGGCGACATAGCCTTCTGAACAGGCGCATCCTCCGTGACAGGCAGGTTCTCCTGCGAGGGCTGTCCATAGACGGTGCAACTGCTGGAGAAGATGATGCCCTTGACTTTGTACTTGGGCATGAGTTCCAGCAGATTGATGAGCGATGTGAGGTTGTTGCGGTAGTAGAGCAAGGGCTTTTCCACGCTCTCGCCTACTGCCTTGCTGGCAGCAAAGTGGATGATTCCCTCGATGCCGGGATATTTGCTGAACACCTGTTCCATACCCTCCATGTCACAGCAATCGACTTTCTCGAAAGCGGGACGTATGCCGGTAATTTTCTCAATGCCGTCAATGACGTTTGCATTGGAGTTGGAAAGATTGTCCACGATAACCACCTCATAACCGGCATTCTGCAGTTCTACGGTGGTATGGCTGCCGATGAAGCCGGTGCCGCCAGTCACTAAAATAGTTTGTTTCATATTAATTGTTTCACTTTTTTATAGGGAGCGCACTACCCTATTCAGTCAGCACGCTCCCTATACATTATTATAATTAGTACGTTTACAGGTTCAAGCTCTTCTTCAGGGCCTCAATCTTCACCTCGGCATCCTTCAGACAGCGCTCGTAGTCGGCGGGCTCCTTGTAGGACGGATCTTTCACCTCGGTGTAGAACTTAATCTTCGGCTCGGTACCCGAGGGACGCACGCTGACCTTGGTGCCATCCTCGCAGAACCACTGCAGCACGTTCGACTTGTCTGGCATGTCGAGCTTCTCGATGGTGCCGTCGGCCTTCTTGGCCTCCAACTTCTGGAAGTCCTTCTGCAGCACAATCTTCGAGCCTGCCAACTCCTTCGGCGGGTTGTTGCGGAAGTCGGTCATCATCTGCTTGATTTCGTCGGCACCGCTCTTGCCCGGACGTACCACGTTGATGGTCACCTCCTTCGAGAATCCGTACTCCTTGTAGATGTTCAGCAGCAGGTCGTAGAGCGTCATGCCGTTGTCACGTGCCCAGGCAGCGATTTCGCATATCAGACAGATGGCTGCGGGGGAGTCCTTGTCACGGACCTTGTCATACGGCAGGAAGCCGAACGACTCCTCACCGCCGCCGATGTACTTCTTCTTGCCCTCGTTGACGCGAATCTCGTTGGCAATCCA
>JAEEGL011241932.1_pt1 | contig 28163 bp, 23 predicted proteins | sample 9134231 | NCBI WGS metagenome assembly JAEEGL01 (sample SAMN16246548, study PRJNA631951) | gut metagenome | biome: gut microbiome; feature: rumen; material: fiber-attached | host: Bos | place: Iran: Karaj | collected 2018-10
ACTGACGCACAAGGGAAACGATCCGTGCCAGCCATTTTTCACTGAGGACGAACGAGGGATCGGCCGACGTTTTTATATGAATATTCATCACCGTGCGGCAGGAGAATTCACGCAGGATTTCCTCGAACGTCGGCAGGCGCAGGCCGGTGAACGGTTCGCCGAATTTGGATCCGAAATCAAGCCGTTTGAGCTCCCCGACGGTTTTCGTCCAGACCATTCCCTCTCCGTTGCTGACTCGCTCGAGCCTGGCGTCGTGGGTCGATACCACCTCTCCGTCGGCGCTCGGCCAGAGGTCGAATTCGATCTCGTCGGCACCGAGAGCGACGGCGGCACCGAAGGCCGGCATGCTGTTTTCGGGGGCGACGGTGTTGAATCCGCGGTGAGCGCAGACTCTTATATAGGGCATTTTGTCGTCGGGAAGGCATATTCCCGGACCCGCCGGGCGGTATTTCCACGGGCGGCGTCCCTTTTCGGTGTATTCGAAATGAGAGCATTCGGGATTTTTAAAGCCGGCCGGCTTGTAAAGCTTTTTGTGTGGATCGATCTCGACCGTTTCGTACCCGACGCGGCTCCCCATATCGCAGAGCACGGTCGCGTCAGGGGCGACGACCATACTGCATCCTCCGAGTTTGGAATCCTCGCCGAGAGATACCGAGGCCCGCACTACGTAGGAGTTGGTATTGTACGCGCAGCACTGGCTCATCATTTCGAGGGCTCGGCGGGTGTCTGTGCGCTGGTGCGAGCAGCCGAGGATGATATCCGGGTGCACGCGGGCGATTGCCGCGAAGGATTCGTAGAAATAAAAGTCGTAGCAGGTGAGGAAGGCGAACCTGATGCCTTCCAGATCGACGAGGGTGACCGGCTCGTATTCCCACGTGTACGAGCTGTCAAGATACGTCGTTTCGCCGGGGGTCAGGTGCTGTTTGAAGTATTTTCCGGCGATATTGCCCTGTCTGTCGAAAAGATAGGTCGTGTTGCGCGGACCTGAAGGCGTTTCGCAGCGGGCGTTGACGCAAAGCATCGAAGAGCATCTTTTTGCCGTTTCCGAGCAGCGCTCGATCAGCAAACCGTTGAATTTTCGGCAGATTTCGTCACGCTCCTCGCGGATCGCGGCGTAGCAGGGGACGTCGCTCGACTCGGGAAGAATTATAAGGTCAAGGTCTTCGGTGCATTCTTCGAGGGCTTTCAGCTCCCATTCGAAAAGCTGTTCGGAGTTGAGAACCGACTGTTCGTAAAGCGGCTGGATCAGGCGGATTTTCATATCGTCCGGCTCCTTCATTTATTTAGATATTATTATTATAAATGATTGTTATGTTGTTGTCAATCGCTTTTGCCGGAAAAAGACTTGACATTATTCTGTCAAACATTTATAATAATAATGAAAACGTATGCGGAGGGGTCGACTTGAGATCATTTATCGCAATTAAGCCGGGAACGGCGAAGGACTCGTTCCTGACCGAAAACAACAGGAAGCTTCTGTCTTCCTTCGGGCAGGTCACCGATCCCGGAGAATCGCTGACGGACGGTTCTTTTATTCGGATGATCGGCGACGCCGAGGTTTATTTCACATGCTGGGGCTCGCCCCGTCTCGGAGGGGAGGTCCTCGAAGCCGCCCCTAAGGTGCGGCTTCTTACACATCTGTGCGGGACGGTGGTCCCGTTCGTTTCCGACGAGATGTGGGACCGTGGCATCAGGGTTGTCTCGGGCAACGATTTCTTTGCCGAATCGGTCGCCGAGGGAACCATCGGGTATATCATGTCCGCGCTCCGGGATATCCCCGGATATTCGCGCCGTCTGAAGGAAAACAAAGAGTGGAAGGGATCCGACGCCTACAGCGAAGGCATGCTCGGCAGGACGATAGGCATCGTTAGCTACGGAGCGGTTGCCCGGCATCTGGTGCGTATGCTTCAGCCCTTCCGTATGAAGATTATGGTGTACGACATCGTTCCGCTCCCGGAAGAAGATAAAGAAAAGTACGGTCTTGAACAGGCGACGCTCCCCGAAATCTTTTCGTCCTGCGATATCATCAGCGTGCACACCCCGCTCAATCCGGCGACTCACCGTCTGATCGGCAGGGAGCTTTTCTCGCTTATAAAGCCGGGATCGCTTTTCGTCAACACGTCGAGAGGGAAGGTGATCGATCAGGAGGCGCTGGAGGACGCGCTGGAAGCCGGCCGGTTCCGCGCTGTGCTCGACGTGTACGAAAAGGAACCGCCGCTTCCCGATTGCCGCCTTTACACGCTTCCGAACGTCCTGATGATGCCTCACATGGCGGGACCGACGGTCGATCTGCGGAAGTATATAGCAGAAAGACTGATAACCGAAAGCGCCGGCTTCATCGACGGCGGCGGCCCGCTTCCGCACGAAATCACAAGGGCGAAAGCCGTGCAGATGTCCGCGAAATAAACGGTTTTCATCGCTCATTATTTTCATAAACATATTAACAGCAAAGGATGATCCGCCAATGAAGAAAAAACCAATCACCAACGGCACCCTCTGGATATTCGCAGTGGGACAGTTCGGCTGGAGTCTTCTCTCCGGCATCATTTCCACGTGGCTCGTTCACCTGTACACCGGAAACGCGTCCGAAGACGCCACAAACGCGATTTTCGGAAGCTTCATTACCCAGGATCAGATACTTTTGTCACTGACCCTGTTCGGACTGATAACGGCTGTGGGACGTATTTTCGACGCGGTCACCGACCCGCTGATCGCCAGCTGGTCCGACCGCTCGAACTTCAAGGGCGGCAGAAGGATTCCGTTCATGAAGGCGGTGGCGATACCGTTTGCCGCCGTTACGGCGGGCGTATTCTGCATCCCGGTGACTTCGAACGAGATTCTCAACGACGGACTTATCTTCGCACTGCTCATTCTCTTCTATCTGTTTATGACGATCTACTGCACGCCTTACAACGCGCTGATCGCCGAACTCGGGGACACGCAGGAGCACAGGATAAACGTTTCGACTTATATTTCGTTTACCTATATCGCGGGTTTTTCGATCTCAACATTCATGCCAAACCTGGCCGGTATGCTTGAGGGCATCGCCGGAAGCAAGGAGGGTGGTATCCGCCTTGCCATCGGAGTCATGTGCGCGCTTGCTGCGGTCGCCATGCTGATCCCCGCTTTTCTGATCAAAGAGCGCGAGTACATCGATTCGAAGCCGGTTAAAACGCCCGCTTTCAAATCCCTTCTCGCGACCTTCAAAAACAGCCAGTTCCGCAGATTCGTTTATTCCGACGTCATTTATTTCTTTGCGGTCACCCTTTTCCAGACCGGACTTGCCGATTTCGAGACGAACCTTATGGACATTTCCTCCGACAAGACCTTCCTGCTCACGGTGCTTATGACGGTGGTCAGCCTTTCCCTTTACCCCGTCGTCAACAAGCTGGCTCCAAAGGCGGGAAAGAAACTGATGATAATAATCGGTTTCTTCGTATACGCCGGAGTTTTTCTGATTACAGCACTTTCCTCGGGACTGCTGCTGGGTAACGTTCATATTTTCGGGATAATCGTCGCCGTCGCCGCCGGTATTCCGATGGCGATACTCGGTATTCTGCCGCAGGCATGCGTCGCCGACGTATCCGAACTGAGCACTCTTGAAACCGGCGAGGACCGCAGCGGAATGTTCTTTGCCGCCCGCACCTTTGCCATGAAGCTCGGTCAGGCCCTGTCGATGCTGGTGTACACTTCGATCACGGTAAAACGGCTCGCCGCCGACGGAACCGAAGCCGTATCAAAGGGACAGTACCGCACGGTCGCATTCGTTGCCGCCGGCACATGTCTCGCCGGAGCGCTTCTGTTTATCCTTTACAACGAAAAACTGGTTCTCGGAAAGATCGTTTCGATTCGCCGTGAAAACGCCGCCCGGCAGGCTGACGCCGCCTCTGACAAATGACTGATATTATAAACGAGGCGTCTTATGACGCCGTTATGGACGGGACCGTTGAGCCGTATCTCGAATCGGTAATGACCGAGGGCTCGTTTTCCGGATACGGAGGAGTCGAACTGAAATTCCGCTCATACCGTGCGCAGGATCCCGAAAGGACGGTTGTAATTCTTCACGGTTTTACCGAGGGTATGCCGAAATTCGACGAGCTTATCTGGTATTTCCTCGGGAGCGGATCTAACGTGTTTATTTACGATCAGCGCGGGCACGGAAGATCGTACCGGCCGGTATCCGATCTTACCCTGACTCACGTGGACAGGTTCGGCGATTACGTAGCGGATTTTGAACTGTTCGTCGATACTGTCGTACCGAAGGACCTGCCTCTTTGTCTGTTCGCTCACTCGATGGGAGGAGCCGTAGCGGGGCTGTATCTTGAAAAGCACCCGGACGTTTTTTCAAAGGCGGTTCTCTCGTCTCCCATGATCGCTCCTTCGACCGGAGCATACCCCGCATTCGTCGGACGGCTGATCTGCCGGGTCATGATTCTGTTCGGCGGGGCAAAAAAGCGGATTTTCCTTTCGCCCGAATATCCGGGGGAAGAAAAATTCGAGTCGTCCTGCGCCTCGTCCAGGGCAAGATTCGACCGCTACGAGCGTTTCAAGCGCACCCATCCGGAATACCAGAACTATTCTCCCACCTACCGCTGGACTCTCGAGTCTCTTTCGGTCACGAAAAAGCTCATGAAGCGCGGAGAGCCGGAAAAAATAAGGACAGACGTACTGCTCCTTTCGGCGGAGCTCGACGATATCGTTCTCATACCGGCGCAGAAGGCGTTTGCCTCGAGAATCCCCTCCTGCCGCGTCGAGGATATGCCGGGAACGAAGCACGAGATATACCGCGGGACCGACGAAACGGTGGAAAAACTGGTCGGCGTAACTCTCGGTTTCTTTGAAAAAGCCGGGAAATAACAGGTAATATTCGGAGTTTTATTTCAAAATATGAATAAAAAGATCGAAAAGATCATTATACTTCTCTCGCTGGCGGTTATCATCCTTCTGGTCGTCTTTTTCTTCATGGATATGCTCGTGCCGCTTCTGCGCGCGGAGTTTTCAAACGATATCGACGGGGCAAAGGAACTTCTCCGCTCACGCGGGGTCTTCGGTGCGCTGACGATAACCGTTGTCGAGGCGCTGCAGATGGTCGTTGTGTTCATTTCCGCGGAGTTTATTCAGATTGCCGCCGGGCTGAGCTATCCGTTTCCCGTCGCCGTCCTGCTTTGCGACGCTGGGGTCTGCCTCGGAGCGACGATCATTTTCATCCTCGTGCGCACGTTCAGGCTGTCCAATTCCGCATACGAGAAAAGGAAAAAGAGAATAGACAGGATCTCGGGGGGCGAAAAGGACGACCGGAAAACCGTTCTCCTTCTGTATTTTCTTTTTTTCATGCCGCTGATACCCTTCGGGGCTATCTGCTATTACGGAAGCGGAACGCGGCTTAAATATCCGAAATACATACTGACGGTCGCGACGGGAGCGATACCATCCGGCATCACCTCGATTCTCATGGGCACCGCCGCAAAGCACTTCATTCGCAACTCGATACCCGTCTGGCTTCTCGTTCTTATAATCATAGTACTTGCCGCTGCGCTTTTCGCGCTTATATATCTGTTTCTCGACAGGCTTTATCTTCGCGAAAACGACAAAACCCCGGATTCGGTCGTTCATTCGGCAATACTGGGACTGGCGCACTTTCTCCGTAAACGCCGTCAGAAGCTCGTTATCGACCGCGGAGATCTCGACAGCGCGGAGGCGCCTTATATAATCCTTTCAAATCACCCTTCATTCTGGGATTTCTATTACGTCGACAGAATCGGATTCGACCGGCGTCCCGCCATCGTCGCCAACGATTACTATATGCATCTTCCGGGGCTGAAAAAGATTGCGAAAAAGGTCGGCGTGGTTCCGAAAAAGCTGTTTTGTCCGGATTTCACCTCGGTCGCGGGTATGATGAGGATGCTCAGATCGGGTTATTCGCTGCTTATCTTTCCCGAAGGGAGGCTGTCGGTCGACGGGACAACCTATCCGTTTACCGAGAGCAGCGCAGCGTTTTTCAAAAAGCTGGGCAGGGATCTGGTACTGATCAACATTTCGGGGGCGTATTTTTCAAAGCCGAAATGGCGGAAGAAGTTTTTCCGCTCCGAAATAGGCGTCACGGTCAAGCGCGTGATCAAGGCGGAGGAAGCCGCATCCATGAGCAACGAAGAGCTGGACGGAGCGATTTTCGACGGGATTTCCTCCGACGATTCCAAAGCTCTGCACAGCGAATACCGGCGCCGTGATATGGCGAAGGGAATTGAAGACGTTTTATACAGATGCGCCTTCTGCGGATCTCTTTATTCCACCGAGGGCGTCGGGAACACTCTGGTCTGCCGCGAATGCGGGAAGCGGCTGGAATTCGGTCGCGATTATCTGTTCGACGGAGAGCCGCGTTCGATCCACGGATACTACGAAAAGATCAAAGAGCTTGAAAGAGAAGAACTCGATACCTTTTCGCTCGAGGCGAAGGTGACGACGAAGATTTTCAGGAAAAGCGGAAAAAGAGAGAAGGAAAAGGGAGTTTGCCGGCTTTCACCGGACGGATTCGATTACGAATCCGTCGGGGGAATGCGGGAGCATATACCGCTGTCCGATCTTCCGGCTCTCGCTTTTTCCTGCCGGGAGGAGTTTGAGCTTTACATAGGAGGCGAGCTGTATTACTTCTATCCCGATGAAAATCCGCGGCAGACCGTCAGATGGGCTCTGCTTGTCGATCTTCTCAACGAAAACAGGGGAAGCGCCGGATAATCCGCGCATGCAGAACATTTCGGCGGTTTTCCGAAAACAACACGCGTTTACCGCGCCCCTGTAAGACGGACGGCGGGAGACGGAAAAAGGACCATCCTCAGGGACAAAGTGCCCGGGCGGAGCGGCCCTTTTCTTTTTGTTACATTTGATTAATAATTTGTTCAAATATTGTTGACAAACGGTTCATTATTTGGTATAATAATCCCGGAAACAAGCTGAATCCGGGGGATATTATGAACGAAAAGAAAACAATTTGTTACAGGATTGCCGTTATCATCGCCGTTGCCGCGGCGGCGTGCGCCATTGTTTCGATTCCTTTTTTCAGGTACGCGGGGTCGTCAAAGGAGCCGTCGCCGTCATATTCCGGAACCGATGCGGACAGCCGGGAGCCGACGGACGGGTCTTGCGCCGATACGGCTGTTCAGACCGCATCCGGTCCTCCGGACACCGGCGTGACGGCGGAAACCAGGTCCGGTGAAGAGACCGGCACTCCGGCCGACATATCGTCCGAAGGGGCGCCGTCAGGCAGCGAGATACACGGAGAGTCGCTTACCGAAGGAACCGATTTCGGCCCGGAAGTAACGTCCGGCGCGGACTCCGGAATCCGCACGGAAACGGTGACGCCGGAATTGACGACGCGCGGGACCGAACCGTTCGAGACGTCTTCCGGAACCGCCGCGGAGGAGACTTCCGCGGAATCTCCCGTTCCGCCCGAAACCGGGACGTCGGTTCCGGAGACGCTTCCTCCGGAAACCGGGGCGGAAAACACTTCGGTTGCGGCTCCGCAGACCGCGGCGCCTCCCGTCACCTCCGGCGCCACTCCTGCGCTGCCCGGGCCGGAGATAACGCTGCCCGAGATCGGTAACGGAGACGATATTCCCGACATTCTCACGGCTCCCAACGGCGACAGGGTGCCCGGCACGTGGTACTGCCGCGGAGAGCTCATCCGGTTCGTCGCGGACATACCCGAGCTTGAATTTCAGCAGACTTACCGATGGTGGCATTACAATTCGGATTACCGCGTTCTTGAATTCGGGACGTACGTGAAAGTCACGCCGACGAGGGTCACGTTCAGGGCGGACGACCCGCTGCCGATTTACGATTACGGGACGCTGTCGCTGTTTACCGAAAGCGCCGACGATACTGCGATGACCGGAGGATGATCTGATATGACAATGCGTTTCGGACTAAAAAAATGCGCCCTTCGGCGCGGCCGCGGCAGGGCTAAAAAGAACGTATTCCGTCTGGCGGGGTTGCTGTTCGCGTTCTGGCTTCTTGCAAGAGGCTTTTTATGCACTTTTGCCGACGACAGCAACGCAGGGAGCGGAGACGGTTATATCGGTTCACCATACTCCGCCTACTATATTCCGTACGAGTACGGATGGAGGATCTCGCTTTTTGCCGCGAAAACGATCGGTCTGTCCGAGGATGAATACAAAGCGGGATCGCTTTTCGAAGATTTTTACGATATCGGCTCGCTGACGGTTGTCAATCAGGCCCTTTACGATTCTCTGGGGTTCAATCCGGACGGAGTCGTTTCCGGAAAGGGAAACAAGATATCCTACTCGTCGCTGTCGGATATTTCGGCAGAGCTGTCCGCCGGGAAGGCGTCGGTTTTTCTGAGCCGCGACTGTCCCGCGCCTCCGATCGTCAGCGAAGGCGATATTGACACGGTAAACGCCTATTTTCTCGATACCCGCAAATTGCCCGGGTATCTTGAAAAGATTGCACTGTCCCGCGGTTATTTCGACGGATGGAGTCTTGTACGCGATCTTGATTTTTCGTATTATCCCGGGGACGGAGACGCGCCGCTTGTAAAAACGGGAGACGGATGGGGAAGATCGGCAATTCTTCCGTCGTCGTATCCGAGAAGAAACTATATTCCGTGGGTGCTTGTATACGAGCCGGTAATCTGCGTATATCTGTCGGATTATTACGGAACCGGAAGCGCGCGCGCTCTGCTGACAGCAACCGAGTTCGCGCTTTGTCAGGGGACTCTCTGGAACTGGCACACCGTCGGGTCTGATCTGGAAGATTTCCATACCTGGAACGACAGAACGTATTACACGGGAGGACTTTATCCGCAGTGCGTTCAGTCGCTTGCCTTCAAAAATCTGCCGTCTTCGGTCGTTCTCGAGGAGGACAAGCACTGGTTCGGCTTCGGAACGGTAAATAAAGAACCCGGCGAGGCGTGGAGCGTCGACGAGGTCATTGAATACGGGGGATGGGGAATGGGATACCTCTCGCCGGCGGACAGCTTTGTCCCGGATACGGGGACCTTTACCGTCGAACCCGTTCTTCCGCTCCCGGATGACGGCGAATACCCGGTAAACACCCGCGGAGGGTATACACGCAGGACCGACGTGATCACCTCGTTCGTCGTGAAGAACAACGGTATTGCCGGAGTGACTCCGGACAGCCGGTTCAGACTGAAATTCTACGCTTTCGACCGTTCGGCGCCCGGATCAGCCGTTTATATCGGGATCAGCGAATGCTTTTCGCTCCCCGCGGGGGAGGACGGTTATATATGGTTCCGCTGGACGGTTCCGGACTCTTTCGGAGATGAATGCAGGATCGTAAGCGAGATACTCGGACCGGACGACGAGGAATTCGAATACGAGTACGAGCCGGACGAAGATGAAGGAAACGTCTCGTGGCCGGGATTTGCGGCGGTAACCGTTCCGGTTTTTTCGCCCGCGAATTCGCACACTCCGAGACCGGCGACAGCCGAAGCGGCGCCGTCCGGATACAGAACTCCGGCTCCTTCCGGTGACAGAAACGTCGAAGCGAGGTGGCATTTCTGGACTTATGCCGACGGGGAGTTTTCCAGACACGATTTTTCGGCAGAAATCCTGCCGTCGGTTTCAGCGACGCCCGATCCCGCTATCCGGTCGACCTTTTTGAATAAAGGCGTTTACGTGATGAAATCAGGCTACGGGCTGACGGTCGTGTCATCGGCAGATGTGAGGATGACCTGCGACGGAGAGGATATTTTCACGACTGCCGACGTAACGGGCGCCCAGCGCTGTCACTTTTATTTTCCCGAATTTTCCTCCGCACCGTCAGGATATTCGAAAAAAAACGGAGAATTTGAAACGGCGGAAAAGAACGGAACGGCGTTTGTCCTTCCCGACGCCGGAAACGGAAAGCGGCAGCATTACACTCCGATCTGGTTCCCGGACGATAACGGGTCGGAAGGCAATTACGTCGTGGTCTGCGAACTGTTCGACTGCTGGACACCGGCCGGGAACCTCTGCGCCAGAGTTAAATCCGCCGGGATATCGATTTCGGGCAATATGTACGACGACTGGTACGTAGGGAGATAAGCTTCCGGCTGAAAACCGCGCCGGCGGTCTGTAGGGAAGAACGAAGTTCGGTTCTTTCCCGCAGACCGCCGGCGCGATTCGGTCGGTGTTTTTCAGTCGTTTTCCGTTGCCGCACCGTCTTCTTCAATCGCGGCGAGTTTTTTCCGGATATAGGCGAAATAGATCAGGAACGCCGCGTACTGGACCGCGGTCGTGAAGATCCACGAGATCGGATAGGTCATGAAAAGCCAGAACATGTCGTGAAACCGTTCCACCCTTTCGAACAGTAGCTTCACCCAGGCGATACGCAGAATGACGCTCCCGAAAAGACTGATCACCATCGGTATTATCGAAGTACCCAGCCCGCGGAGCATTCCCGAGCCGACTTCCATCAGTCCGCAGAGGAAGTAGGTGGGAGCCGTTATCCGCAACCGCAGGGCTCCGTATTCGCGGACCGCGGCCTTGTCGGCTCCCGGAGCGTAAATCGTCAGCAGCTGGTCGGTAAAAATATACGCGACAGCCCCGAGCGTCAGTCCGATAATCAGTACCAGGAGGATCGACGAGACGAGTACACGAATGATCCTCTTGTATTTTTTGGCGCCGAAATTCTGTCCGCAGAAGGCAAGCGCCCCGTGATATACCGAGTTGCAGGAGATGTATATGAATCCGTCGACGTTTGACGCGGCGGTGTTCCCGGCCATCGCCGTCCTTTCAAGCGAGTTTACCGCCGACTGAAGGACGACGTTCGACAGCGAGAAAAAGACTCCCTGAAGCCCCGCCGGAATCCCGAAGCGCGCCATTTTCCAGAGCTTATCCGGATATATCCTGAGCTTTCGGAAATAAAGTTTGCAGCAGTCGTCGAGAGTGGCGAGCCGGATTATTACCATAACCGCCGAGACGATCTGGCTCGAGACGGTGGCGAGCGCCACGCCGGACACGTCCATCTTGAAAACGATCACGGTAAGCAGATTCAGAAGCACGTTGACGAGGCCCGAAACGATAAGAACGAGAAGCGGGAATTTCGTGTTTCCCTTCGCCCGGAGAACCGCTCCGCCGAAGTTGTAAAGCATCGATGCCGGAAGTCCCGCAAAATAGATCCGCATATACAGCGACGACCAGTCGATTACGTCGGACGGGGTGTCCATCATCGAAAGGAAATCCTTTGCGAAGATTATGCCGACGGCGGAAAGGGCGGCTCCCATTATTAACGAAGTGAGAATCGCCGTGTGCACCGTTTCCGAAACGTCCTTTTCGCGGCCGGCTCCGAGGCCCTGGGAAACGATGACGCAGGTCCCGACCGACAGTCCGAGAAAAAGACTGACTATCAGATTCGTCAGCGACCCGGTGGATCCAACGGCGGCAAGCGCCTTTTCTCCGTCCGACGCGAATCTTCCGACGACGGCAACGTCGGCGGCGTTGTAAAGCAGCTGGAGTATTCCGGAAAAAAGCATCGGAAGAGTATAGGCGACAAGACGCGGGAAAATGGCGCCGTTTATCATATCGACGTCCCGCGATTTTCCTATCGTCCTCTGTCTCGACGAATAATGATTTCTCAGAAATGCAGTGTGCACGATACCCTCCGAAATAACAAACAGGCATATTATACTTTATAATATTTGCGTTGTCAATAGAGGTTGAAAAAATTATTGTATTCCGTTTAAAATTGTGATATAATATAAGTTGTTTTGTTATTGCCACAGGAGTCAAGGAGAGAGTAATGCATATCAGAAGAGACGATTTACGCAACATAGCCATCATAGCGCACGTCGACCACGGAAAGACGACGCTTGTCGACGAGATGCTCAAGCAGGGCGGTATTTTCCGCGAAAACCAGGAGACGGTGACCTGCGTGATGGATTCGGGAGACATCGAGCGCGAAAGAGGAATCACGATACTCGCCAAAAACACGGCGGTACATTATAAAAACACCAAGATCAACATAGTCGACACCCCGGGTCACGCCGACTTCGGAGGAGAGGTGGAGCGGGTTCTCAAAATGGTGAACGGAGTTCTTCTTCTCGTCGACGCCGCAGAAGGACCGATGCCGCAGACCCGGTTCGTTCTTCAGCGCGCTCTGGAGCTCAATCACCCGATCATCGTCGTGATAAACAAGATCGATAAGCCGGACGCCCGCATTTACGAAGTCATCGACGAGGTGCTCGAGCTGCTCATCGACCTCAACGCGACCGACGAGCAGCTTGACAGCCCGATGATCTTCTGCTCGGGAAGAGCGGGAACGGCGTCGCTGTCCCCGGACGAACAGGGGACCGACTTAAAGCCGCTGTTCGATACCATACTCGATTACATCCCGGCCCCGGAGGGTGACGACGAGGGAGATTTTCAGATGCTGGTATCCAGCATCGACTACAACGATTACGTGGGCAGGATAGGCATCGGCAGAATAGAGCGGGGAGTGCTTAAGCAGAATCAGGACATAATGATCTGCAACTATCACTCCGATAAGGCTCCGAGACGCGCGAAGGTCGTATCGCTCTATCAGATCGACGGGTTGCAGCGTATTCAGGTCGAAAGCGCGAAAATAGGAGACATCGTCGCCTTTTCGGGAGCCGGAGACATCACGATAGGGGATACCATAACCTGCCTGTCGAATCCGGAGCCGCTTGAGTTCGTCAAGGTCAGCGAGCCGACGCTGGAGATGACGTTCTCGGTCAACGACAGTCCGTTTGCCGGAAAGGACGGCAAATACGTCACGTCGAGGCAGATACGCGACCGTCTTTACCGCGAACTTCTGAAGGACGTTTCTCTCCGAGTCCGGGACGGTGATACAACCGATAACTTCCTGGTATCGGGCCGCGGCGAGATGCATCTTTCGATACTCATCGAAAACATGCGCCGTGAAGGGTACGAGGTGTGCTGCTCGACTCCGAGAGTCATCTTCAAGGAGATAGACGGTGTGAAGTGCGAGCCGGTGGAAAGAGTGACGATCGACGTTCCCGCCGAGTACGTCGGAGCGGTCATCGAAAAACTCGGCCAGCGCCGCGGCGAGCTCATCGAGATGAGCTCCCACGGATCCAGAACGAGACTGGAATACAGGATCCCGACGCGCTGTCTCATCGGCTACCGTTCGAAGTTTATGACCGACACCCGCGGAGAAGGCATACTCAACACGATATTCGATTCATTCGAGCCATACAAGGGAGAGGTTCAGACCCGCTTTACCGGTTCACTCGTCGCGAGCGAGCAGGGAATCACCACCTCCTACGGCCTTTACAACTGCCAGGACAGAGGAAGAATGTTCGTGACGGTCGGCGTGCCGGTTTACGAGGGTCAGGTGGTCGGCGAATGTCCGAAGGCGGAGGATATAACCCTCAACCCATGCAAGGAAAAGCATCTTACGGCGATCCGGTCCACCGGAGCGGACGAGAAGCTCCTGCTTACGCCTCCGGTTATATTCAGCCTGGAGGAGGCGATCGAGTTCATCGCCGACGACGAGCTGATCGAGGTGACGCCTAAGACGATCAGACTGCGCAAGCGCATCCTCAACACAGAGCTCCGTCTTAAGGCTCAGGCCAGAGCGAAAAAGGGACTCTGACGATATGAAAAAGGGCTGCCGAAATACCCGCATCCCGGGATTTTGGCAGCCCTCTCGGTTAGCCGCCAGTGAATATTTGCGACGTTATTCGCAAAATAATGAATATTTGCGCTGTTAATGAAAATAAACTGCATATATTTTCATTATTCTATTGACAAACGCGGTTTGATACTGTATAATATTTTGCATTATAACCGGACGTGAGAAAAAATGATCAAAGTTTTTATTGACGGGGCATCGGGAACCACCGGTCTCTGCATAAGGGAAAGACTTTCAGAGAGGAAGGACGTTTCGATAATAACGCTGGATCAGTCGGAGAGGCGGGATCCGTCGGCCCGCGGGCAGGCGATCCGCGAGAGCGACGTCACCTTCTTCTGCCTGCCCGACGAAGCTGCGAGAGAATCCGCCGCGCTGGCTGGCGACGTTGACACCGTTATCATCGACACGTCGACCGCTCACCGGGTAAGCGATGGCTGGACCTACGGTTTTCCCGAGATCGGGGACCTTCGTGGCAGGATAGCGGCATCAAAAAGGATCGCGAATCCCGGATGCCACGCCAGCGGTTTTATCGCGCTCGTCGCTCCTCTCGTCGCGGCCGGCGCACTGTCCGCCGACTCATGCCTTTCCTGTTTTTCGCTGACCGGATATTCCGGCGGAGGAAAAAAGATGATAGCCGATTACGAGGATCCGGCGAACGCGGAGCGGCTGCGCGCACCTTCGGCGTACGCCCTTTCCCAGAACCACAAGCATCTGCCGGAAATGGCGAAGATCTGCGGACTTCGCCGTCCTCCCGTTTTCTGCCCGGTCGTCGCGCCGTTTTACTCGGGAATGCAGGTAACGGTGCCGCTGGACAGGAAAACCGCAAAGTGCGGGCCGGAAGAAATAAAGGCGATATACAGGTCGGTTTATACCGGGCGGATCGTCAGATTCGCCGAAGATCCGTCGGAAAACGGTTTCCTCGGCGCCGGAGGTTTTTCGGGGCGCGACGATATGGAGATATCGGTTTTCGGAAACGACGAAAGAATGACCCTCGTCGCCCGCTTCGACAACCTGGGCAAGGGCGCCTGCGGAGCGGCGGTGCAGAATATGAACATAGCGTTATCGATCCCGGAAGAGACCGGGCTCGTACTTGAGGAGGACTGACGAAATGGAACTCGTTCCGGGCGGCGTATGCGCCGCAAAAGGATTCAAGGCAAACGGAATACACTGCGGAATCCGCAAAAACAGGTCGAAAAAAGATCTTTCTCTGATATTCAGCGAGACCGAGGCATCCGCCGCCGCCGTATATACGACGAATCTGGTAAAGGGAGCGCCGCTTACCGTCACGAAAAGGCATCTTGAGAACGGACGCGCCAGGGCGGTTATCTGCAACAGCGGAAACGCCAACACCTGCAACGCGAACGGTATCGAAATTGCCGAGCAGACCTGCAGGAAGGCGGCTGCCGCTCTCGGTATCGACCCGGATGAAATCGTGGTCGCCTCCACCGGTGTCATCGGTCAGCCGCTCGATATCACTCCGATAGCCGAAGGAATCCCGGCTCTCGTCGCCGGTCTATCCCGGGACGGCAGCCGGGACGCCGCAGAGGGGATAATGACGACCGACACCGCCGTCAAGGAGATCGCCGTGCGTTTTTGCGCCGGCGGAAAAGAGTGCACGGTCGGAGGCATCGCAAAGGGAAGCGGCATGATCCATCCGAATATGGCGACCATGCTGGTATTCATCACGACCGACGTTTCAATTACGCCTGAAATGCTCCGTAGGGCGCTGTCGTGCGACGTGAAGGAAACATTCAATATGCTGAGCGTCGACGGCGACACCTCCACCAACGATATGGTTACCGTTCTTGCCAACGGAACGGCGGGCAACGCGACGATAAGCTCGGAAGGCGAGGATTTTTCCTACTTTATGAAGGCGCTCAACACGGTGACCGTTTCTCTCTGCCGCATGATCGCGGGTGACGGAGAGGGAGCCACAAAGCTGCTCGAATGCACCGTCAGCGGAGCCCGCGACGAGGCGACGGCAAAGATCGCCGCCAAAAGCGTTATCTGCTCGAGTCTGACCAAGGCGGCAATGTTCGGCGCCGACGCGAACTGGGGCAGAGTGATTTGCGCCGTCGGTTACAGCGGAGCGGGCGTCGACGTCGGAAAAATCGATATTTATTTTAAGAGCGCCGCCGGAAAGATAAAGGTGTGCGAGAGAGGATCGGGAGTCGATTTTTCGGAGGAAGAGGCGAAAAAGATCCTTCTTGAAAAAGAGATCGACATCATCGTCTGCCTCAACGACGGCGAATTCGCGGCGACCGCGTGGGGCTGCGATCTGACCTACGATTACGTAAAGATAAACGGAGACTACCGCACCTGACGGGGGTAACACGGAATGAACGACTTTTTTTCGAACGCCGAGCGCGCCGAGGTGCTGGCTCAGGCGCTGCCGTACATCAGAAAATACAACGGCAAGACCGTCGTGATCAAATACGGCGGAAACGCCATGGTCAACGAGGATCTGAAGCGCGAGGTGATGAAGGATATCGTCCTCTGCCGGCTGATCGGCATCAGGGTGGTTCTCGTTCACGGCGGAGGTCCCGAAATATCCGACCTGATGGACAGGGTCGGGAAGACTCCGTCCTTCGTCGACGGACTGCGCGTCACCGACGAGGAGACGATGGACATCGTCCAGATGGCACTGTCGGGAAAAGTCAACAAGACTCTCGTCAACCTGATCGAATTGACGGGAGGAAAAAGCGTTGGCGTTTCGGGCGTTGACGCCCGCCTCATCGAAGCGCGTCCGAAGGACGAGCGTCTCGGATGCGTCGGAGAGATCACGAAGATCAATCCGGGCGTCGTCAGCGACCTTCTCGAAAACAACTACATCCCAGTTATTTCCACCGTCGGATGCGACAGAGAAGGAAGAATATACAATATAAACGGCGACACCGCCGCCGCCTTTATCGCCGGTGCGCTCGGCGCAGACAGACTCATTATGATGACCGACGTCGCCGGAATACTGATGAATAAGGACGATCCGTCGACTCTCATTCCCGAGATCAGCGTAGCCGAAGCGGCGACGCTGCGCGAGAAGGGAATAATCGCCGGCGGCATGATCCCCAAGGTGGAATGCTGCGTAAAAGCGATAGAAAAAGGCGTTAAAAAGGTGGTAATAATGGACGGCAGAGTCCCCCATTCGATACTGATGGAACTGCTTACCGACGAAGGCGCCGGAACGATGGTGACCGCATGACGGGAGAAAAAATGAAGACCGATATTATCAAAACCGACAAAAAGTATATCGCCGGGACCTACAACCGCTTCCCGGTCGTCGCCGTTTCGGGAAAAGGATCGGTGATAACCGACGAAAACGGCAAAAAATACATCGATATGGGATCCGGGATCGGAGTCACATCCTTCGGTTTTTCGGACAAAAAATGGCTCGAAGCGGTCTGCGGCCAGGCGGCTGCGATCCAGCACACCTCGAATCTCTACTACACCGGGCCCTGCGCGACGCTGGCAAAAATGCTCTGCCGCCGCACGGGTATGAAAAAGGTCTTTTTCGCCAATTCGGGCGCCGAGGCGAACGAGTGCGCGATCAAGGCGGCGAGAAAGTACGCTGCGTCGAAATACGGCGAAAACAGATGCGTTATCGCGACGCTCAACAACAGCTTTCACGGACGGACGCTGACGACGCTTGCGGCGACCGGCCAGGAGCACTACCATGAGCTTTACCGGCCGCTGACGCCCGGCTTTTCGTCATTCGACGCCGGCGACATGAAAGCCCTTGAAAAACTGAATTCGACGGGCACTCTTGCCGCCGTTATGATCGAATGCATCCAGGGAGAAGGCGGAGTCGTGCCGCTGGATCCGGATTTTGTAAAAGAACTGTACGCTTTCTGTCAGGCGAACGACGTCATCCTGATCGTCGACGAGGTCCAGACGGGCAACGGACGTACGGGAGAGCTTTACGCCTATATGAATTACGGTATCACGCCGGATATCGTTTCCACCGCCAAGGGGCTGGGGGGAGGACTTCCGATCGGAGCGGCTCTTCTCGGGGAAAAATGCGAAAACGTTTTTTCCTTCGGCGATCACGGCTCAACCTTCGGGGGCAATCCGGTCGCCTGCGCCGGCGCCGTCAGCATAATAAAAAGGATCGACAGAAAACTGCTCGACGGAGTAAAACGCAGGAGCGAATATATCTTTTCGTCTCTTTCCGGCGCGCCCGGCGTGGAAGGCGTCAGCGGAATGGGGCTGATGATCGGGATCAAAACCTCAAGACCCGCCGCCGAGGTGGTAAAGGAATGCATCTCGCGCGGAGTGCTCTGCCTGACCGCAAAAGACAGAGTAAGACTGCTCCCTGCGTTGAACATAAACGAAAATACGCTTAAAAAGGCGGTCGGTATCATCAAAAAGGTTTGCGCCGGCGAATGACCGGAGGAGATACTTATGGATCTTAAAGGCAGGAATTTTCTCAAGCTTCTTGATTTTTCTAAGGAGGAGATAGAATATCTTCTCGATCTGGCGGCTGAGCTTAAGGGAAAAAAGAAAAAAGGGATCCCTCACGCGATCCCGGGCGGAAAGAATATCGCTCTGATATTTGAAAAGACGAGCACGAGGACGCGCTGCTCCTTCGAAGTCGCGGCGCACGATCTCGGAATCGGCGCCGTCTATCTCGATCCTTCGGGTTCGCAGCTCGGTAAGAAGGAAAGCATCGCCGACACGGCAAGGGTGCTGGGCAGGATGTTCGACGGCATCGAATACCGCGGATACGGTCAGGAACGCGTCGAGGAGCTGGCAAAATACGCAGGCGTTCCGGTCTGGAACGGCCTTACAAACGAATTTCATCCGACTCAGGTGCTCGCCGATTTTCTCACGGTAAGAGAGCATTTCGGGCGCCTTCAGGGGATAAAGCTGGTTTATCTCGGCGACGCCAGATACAACACGGGCAACTCGCTTATGGTCGGCGGCGCGAAGATGGGACTCGACGTCACTCTTTGCGCGCCCGAAAAGTATTTTCCCGCCCCGGAGCTGGTTTCTGAATGCGAAAAACTTGCAGCGGGATCGGGCGGTTCGGTCACACTGTGCTCCGACCCGCTTTCGGCGGTTGAAGGCGCCGACGTCATCTACACCGACGTCTGGGTCTCGATGGGTGAGCCGGACGGCGTCTGGCGCGATAGGATAAACGACCTCAGCCCCTATCGCGTCACTTCGCGCCTTATGAAAAAAGCCGGAGAACAGTGCAGGTTCATGCACTGCCTTCCGGCGTTCCACGATACGAAAACGGGTATCGGGGAAAAGATATTCAAGGAATACGGTATCGACTGCATGGAGGTCACCGACGAGGTGTTCGAAAGCTCTCAGTCTATCGTCTTCGACGAAGCGGAAAACCGCATGCATACGATAAAAGCGGTCATTGCGGCGACGCTGTGACCGGCGTGCCGTCGGTTTCGACGTCCCGCGCCGCGTAGTATTCGTGCACCAGGTTCCGGTATCCCAGTTTTTTGATATCGGAATACCTGGTGTCGAAGCGCTTTTTGTTACGTTTTCCGCTTATAATGAACCGTATGCAGTCCTGTGCGTAAAGGTCGATGATCTTCAGACTTTCGGTCGTGGTTATCACCGAAAAGAACCAGCTGCTCCAGGACAGATCGTTGTCCTCGGGGGTATCGAGAAGCTTACGGTTGAACATTCTTATAAACGCCGCCGCCGCTCTGTCGCCGTCGGCGCCGTTTTTTTCTTTCCAGCGGACGAGGGCCCTCGCCTTTCGGCGCATCTTGTGTTTAAGCTTCTGAAGGGTGGCCGGAGCGATGTCGACGGTTTTTCCTTTGATAAAAAAGCCGAGGAATGAAAAACCGTCTTCCGTCCTGCCGAAGCTTTCCTTGGATGGGTTGATCTCAAGTCCCTTCCCGGCGAGCGTTTCCCTTACTTTTTCCGCCTGCCTTTTTGCCTCCTCTTCGGTGGGGGCGAAAAGGATGATATCGTCGGAGTAACGGGCGTAGATTATTCCGTCGGACGTGATGCCATCGTCCATCTCGCGCAGGTAGAGATTGGCGAGAAAGGCGGAGACCGGAGTTCCCGCCATTATCCCCTTGCGCTCGGAAATCAGCCCGCCGCGGTCGCAAACGTACGGATCGGACAAAAGGGAGGAAAGAAAGGCGTAAAGGGGCGCGTCGTCGGCAAGCGTTTCACGCAGCATCGGGAGGATCTTTTCAACCGGTATCGAGTTGAAATAATCGTGTATGTCCGCTTTGTAGTAGTATCCCGCCGCGGGTGCGCGGAGTTTCAGCAGGTATCTGACGGCGTCCTTGGCGCTTTTTGCCGGGCGGAAGGAGAAAAGGGAGGGGGAGAACAGGCCGTCGTAACGGCGCAAAAGCAGGTAGGTCAGAAGCTTCAGATAGGTGTTTTCGCTGCCGGGATAGGTGTATACCGTCCTTTTTTTCGAGGAGGAAAGCTTGCTGATCACAGATTTCGACGGGTGGGGAAAGGGTTTTCCGGCGGCGACCGCCTCGTATACCGGCAGGTATTCCTTTCCGTCGATATATCGGCGAAGTTCTGCCGTAAAGGCTTTCGGACAGCGCAGGCCGGACTTGTATTCGTAAAAGCTTTCCCAGACGGACGGATCTTTCGTCAGTTTGATAAGTGACATGGCAATAAGAAAAAGGCAGAAAGAGAAGACGTTAAAGCCCGGAAAATTCCGGGATGTACCGGACCGTACGCGAACGGGCTGCCTGTGAAGCCGTTTCGGTCGAACGCGCCGGGTCCCCCGCAGGCGCATATTGCTTTCTCTTTCTGCCCGGGCTCAGAGAGCCCTGGGCAATACCGCACAATTCGCGTGCGTAGATTGGCGAGAGCATTTTTTGCCTGTTCTTGCTGAGAAGTCGCAGGAATACAGGTGGTATTTCAAGATTTCGACGCAAGGACAGGCGGGAAATGAGCCGTCAAGATGCGTGCGTCGAATTGTGCGGTATCGCCCATACTTTTCCTTTCGGAAAAAGTCTGAAATTACGCGCCGAGGGCGCCTTTCGTGCGCTCTATGACGTACGAGCGGGTGTTCCACCAGCCCTCGTAATCGAAATAATAGCGCAGGTAGGGAATATTGTCGCGTCTGCACTGCGCGCGAAGCGCTTTTGCCTCGCATTTCTGCGAAAGCAGCTCGACAACAAGGGCGGTCCTTCCGTCCTTTTTGAATTTGAAAACGTGAGTTTTCCCGTATTTCGAGATCTCCTCGTCGACCGTGTATCCCGGGAATTCCGTGTTGAATATTTCTCTGAAATATTCAAGATAGGTGCCCTTGTAATTGTACTGGTTGGGCTCGTCGGGCATCCGGGGGCCCCATGAATTACCGGAGGGACCGTCGTATTCTTCGGGCTCCGGAGCCGCGGTCTGTTCCGGTTTTGCGGGTTCTTCGGGCTTTTTCGGTTCGTCGCCGCTCTTTTTCTTTCCGTCGGCAGCGGCTTTCATAAGCTCTTCAAGGGCGTTCGCCACGTCCTTTCCGGCCTTTTCGCCGAACAGTTTTGAAAACAGATTCATCTGGGTTCCTCCCGATATAAATATTTATTACATTATATATCAAAAACAGGTAAAATGCAAGCATAATCTTGCAAATAAAAGCAAATCATACGAAGCGGAGAGTCAGTGGGTTTTCCGCGTGGAGCTGCTCGATGACGCCGATGACACGGGCTGCGAATCCGTTCGAGACTTCCGGCTCGCGTCCCTCGGTCAGTGCGAAATACACGTCCTCGTAGATCCCGTGGGTCCCGACTTCAAACGCGGTCCCCTGATAATCTCCCGATTCCTCGTGAGTTATCAGCTTCTCGCGGCAGTAGACCGGCAGTCCGTTTTCGTCGCGGAGCGATTTTTCCACGACGTCTCGCGGCGGGTTTTCGCCTTCGACAATATATTTCATTTTGTATGATTTCGGGTTCGATACGAGCGTTCCGCGCGTGCACTGGAGCTTGAGAGTCAGCTCCGGGAAGGCGTCGGACGCGCTTATCTCGACGTCTACGAGCGGTTTGCCCGGCGCCGTCAGGATCGCCTTGACGAAATCGTCGGCGTCACCCGACGAAAGAGGCGTGCTGACAAGTTTCGAGTATACAACCTTTGCCTCCGGGTCGCCTCCGAGGAATCCGAGAGCCATGGCAAAGGGGTGCGGACCCGTGTTGTAGGCGCTGCCCCCGAGTTTTTTCTGAAGCGTCTGCCAGTCCCATCTGCGGGCGAATCCGTTGTATCTGATACCGACCTCGAGCACGTCGCCGAGAGTCCCGTCCTTCATTTTTTCAATGGCGTGGAGATAAAACGGCGCCTTCTGGGTGTTGTGGAAGACGAAAAGCCGCGCGCCGCTTTCCTTCGCGGTTTCGATCAGCGTCATGCAGTCGAAATAAGTTCTCGCCATCGGTTTTTCGGTCAGCACGTTGAAGCCGCGGCGGAGCAGATCAAGTGTGACCGGGAAATGCTCGTTCGAATACGACGCGTTGACGCAGAGATCGATATCGGTCTTCGGATAAAGCTCCGACACGTCGGACAGTATCTCGGCTCCGGGATAGAGATCCTTCACGATTTCCCGCATGGCGGGATCGCGGTCGACGACGTAACCGACACGGAAATGAACGTTTCTTTCCGATCTGTAATAAGCGCCGTGTATGTTTTTTCCGCTGCGCCCCTGACCGATGATCGCAACGCACAGTCTTTCTTTCATCAGAACACCTTTTTCCCGCCGACAAAGACGCCGGCGATTTTTATTTCGTCGTCGAAAACGACGATATCGGGCTCGAGCCCGGCTTCGAGTTTTCCGCGGTTGACGCCGAGGATACGCGCAGGGGTTTCGGTCATCATCTTAACCGCTTCCGGAACGGAAAAGCCGCATTCTTTCGTCGCGACACGCAAAAGGGTATCCGACGTGGCAACGCTTCCGGCAAACGCCGTGCGGTCTGCAAGCTTGCAGACTCCGTCCTCGACGATGAAGGGAACGCCGCTCATCGAGCCGCTTTTTATATCCGTTCCGGCAATATCGAGACTGTCGGTTATGAGGGCGGTTCTGTCCGGCCCTTTGATCTTAACGATCATTTTTATCATCTCGGGCGGCAGGTGCTTTCCGTCGGCGATAATTTCAACGTTGAGCCGGTCGAACAGGAAGGCGCTCTCGATCACTCCGGGATAGCGGAAGCCGCCTCGCCGGGTGACGGTGGACGTGCAGGAGTAGAGATGCGTGACGAGCGCGCATCCGTTTTCCGTCGCCGTTTGCATATCGCTCATGACGGCGTCGGTGTGTCCGGCCGACGGGAGTATCCCGCGCCGGGAAATCTCCCGGCAGAACGCGCCGTCGGGATCGTTCTCGGGGGCGTAAGTCCAGCGCGCCACCGCCTTGCCGCACTCGTCAAGGAAGGGAAGATACTCCTCTTTGCGCGGAGGAGTGATAAAGTCGGTGCTTTGGGCGCCGCACTGCTTTTTTGAAAGATACGGCCCTTCAAGGTGGGCTCCCGCGATCCTGGGAAGCGTCCGGGGATCGGCGGCCGCCCTGGCGATATCAAGGACTCCTTTTCGCATAAGCGGGAAGGGAGCGGCGGAAAGCGTCGGAAGGATCGTAGTCGTGCCGTGGCGCAGGTGCTCGTTGGCGGCGGCGGTGACGTCCTCTGGAGAGGAGTCGAGAAACGGGTGCCCCCCGGCGCCGTGCGTGTGAAGCTCGATAAATCCGGGGCTCAGAAAAGCGTCGCCGAGATCGTCGACCGGTCCTTCCGGTTTTTTGATTCCGACGTAGATAATCTTTTCTTCATCGAAGGAGATAAAACCGTCGACAAGTCCGCGCGGAGTAATTATCCGGCGGCTTTTGAGGGTCGTGATACTCATAATTCAAGCAGCGACGCGCTGTCGGGATCGAGATAAAGCGTAGCGCAAGGATGACTGCGCATAACGGTCGCAGGGCAGCATTCGCCTACGGGTCCGTTCAGCGTTTTGTAAACCGCCTCCGCCTTTGTCGGCGCGGGGACTACGCAGAACAGCCGGGGAGCCCGGGAAAAGACCGGGACGGTCAGTGTGACCGCCTGCTTCGGGACGTCCTCTATCCGCGCAAAACAGCCGTCGTGGACCTGCTGGTTGCGGCAGATCTCGTCGAGAGACACGACCTTGGCGGTTTTTTCATCGTTGAAATCGGCGACCGGCGGGTCGTTGAAGGCGATATGTCCGTTCTCCCCGATACCCATCACTATGATATCCGGAGGATTTTCGTTTATCAGCGCGCCGTATCTTTCGGCTTCCGCTTCGGCGTCGGGCGCGGCGGGATCGATGTAATTCACCGATCCGAACGGGACCCGGTCGAAAATCGCCCGGCGCAAAAAGTTGCCGAAGCCCTGCGGGGCGTCGGCGGGCAGGCCGATATATTCGTCCATGTGATACGCGTTTATTCTTTTCCAGGGGATGCTTTTGTCTGCGGCGAGGCAGGCGAGCATCTCGTTCTGCGACGGCGCCGCGGCAAATATGATATTTACCCGGGGTTTTGTTTCGAGTACCGAAAGAATGCACGCGGCGATATCCTTTGCCGCGCCGCGTCCCATTTCCGCTCGGCTGCCGTAAATATTTACTTTAAGAAGATCTTTATTCAGCGTTTTCATGATCCGGTCAGCTCCCTGAATTTCGCCGCGGCATCGGTGAACGCCGCCTGCGGAGTTTCGTATTTGTAAGGGTTGTCGTAATGCCTGCCGGAAAGGGTGTTCTGTCCGTCGAAGGTCTCGAGATGGGGCTCGAGAGAAGCGAAAAAGGGTCCGCCCGAGCCGGCCGAATAATCCGACAGGATTTCTTTGATTTTCGCTTCGCCTTTCCCCGGCGGTACTATGGCTCCTGCAAAGAGCGCGTCCTTTATATGAAAATAGTTTATATGCTTTTTCAGTTTCCGGTAGGCGTCCGCGGGATCGTATCCGCCGAGCACGAAATTCCCCATGTCGAATACGCATCCGAGGGAGCCGCCGAAAGCTTCAAGCAGTTCGCGACAGCAATCGGGAGATTCCCCCCATATATCGGCTTCGTTCTCGTGGCAGAGGGTGACGCCGCGTCCGGCGGCCGTGTCGATCATCAGATCAAGTCGGGAGAGCACGTCCGAGCGGCAGTCCTTCCGGTCTCTTCCGGCCGGAAGATAAAAACTGAAGACCCGCGCAAGCTTGCATCCGAAAAGATCGGCGGCGGAAAGAAGCGCAAGGACCTTTTCGCGCAGTTCTTTTCTGTCGCAATCGCAGGGGTATTTCCCGAGCGGAGAGCCGAGTGACGAAACCTTCAGAGAATACTCTTCGAGCATGCGGGCGGCCGATTCAAGCTCGGCTTCGGAGCGTTTTATAAAGCTTTTTCCGTCGACGCCGCGCAGCTCGATATATCCGAGTCCGAGTCTTTGCGCCGCCTCGCACTGTCCACGGAAGTCTTTCGAATATTCGTCGGTAAAACCGGACAAAATCAGATTTTTCATAATTCAAAGGAATTGACGCCTTCCTCCCGTCCGCTTCCGAGCGAGCGGTTCAGGGCGTTCATAACGAAGACGGGCGCGATGAAGTCCCTGTAAGTCGTCTTCATCTCTCCGCCGCGGAGCAGCGAGACGAATGAGTCGAATTCAATTCCAAAGCAGGGGCTCGAAGATTTTACCGGGAACTCTCCGCCGGCGTTGCCTTCCTTTGACGCGACTGTCGCCGAATAGACGTACACGCCGTCGGTCATCAGGAGGGATATCTCGTAATCGGGATAGCGAACCGAGGCGCAGATATTCTTCCCGTTAAGATGCGCCGTGGCAGCCGACGGGTATCTGCCGAATATCTCGCAGAGTATCTCGACCGGGTGCTGGGCGTAAAAGAAGAAATCTCCGTAAGGGTTGCACAGGTTGATCGGAGCGCGTACGAACCCGCCGAGGACCGCCGACGGGTCTGCCGCGACCTTCTCCCGCAGCTTTACGACCTCGTCGCAGTGTATGCAGCAGGAGCCGCCGGTGACGCGGACGCCCGCCGCTTCGCATTCGCGCATAAAAACGACGGCTTCGTCTTCTTTGACTGTTATCGGTTTGTCGATGAACATCGGTATCCCGTCGGCAATATACGGCCTTGCGAATCTGTAGTGATCGTTGCCGTGGCGCGCGGTCACAACGAGTCCGTCGAGCTTTCCCTTCAGGCAGTCAAACGACGGGAGCACCGGAACGCCGAAGCGTGCCTTAAGCTTTTCCGCCGCTTCCGCGTCTTCGCTAAAGACTCCGGCAACTTCGATATCGGGGTATTTTTCCTTATCTTCAAGAAAAGAAAGAAAGGTGTTGGCGTGCGAGTTCTCGCAGCCGAGTATCGCGATTCGTTTTATCATTTGAATAACCTATACGCCCGAATAGGCGGAAAATCCGCCGTCGACGGGGAGGGTGACGCCGGTGATGAACCCGGCGGCGTCGTTGTCAAGAAGGAAGAGCAGAGCTCCCTCGAGATCTTTCGTTTCGCCGAAGCGTCCCATCGGAGTCGCGGCGAGAATCTTTCCGGTACGCGGCGTCGGAGTTCCGTCTGGATTCCAGAGAAGAGAAGCGTTCTGCTTCGTCGAGAAGAAGCCGGGGGCAATGGCGTTGACGCGTATGCCCTCTTTTGAAAAATGGACGGCCAGCCACTGCGTGAAATTGCTGACGGCGGCCTTCGCTCCAGAATACGCCGGGATTTTCGTCAGAGGCGTAAACGCGTTCATCGAGCTGATATTCAGTATCGAACAGCCCTTGCGGCCGAGCATCTGGCGTGCGAAGGCCTGCGTTGGGATAAGTGTGCCGAGAAAGTTCAGATCGAATACGAATCCGACGCCGGCGCGGTCGAGATCGAAGAAGGATTTGACGTCCGAATCGATATCCCCTGGCTCGTAATACTCTTTGTCGGTCGTGGCGCGCGGATTGTTTCCGCCGGCGCCGTTGATAAGAATATCGCACTTACCGAGTTCGCGTTCGACGCAGTCGGCGACAGAAAAGCAGACGTCGCGCGAGAGCACGTCGCAGGCGTAGGCGCACGCCGTCCCGCCCTCTTCGCGGATGGCGCGCGCGACCTCTTCGGCGGCGGCTTCGTTTATATCGAGCAGCGCGACGCGCGCGCCGGCCCTGGCGAGAACCTTGGAAAAACCAGAGCAGAGAACGCCTCCGGCGCCGGTAACTACGGCAACTTTGCCGCGCAGATCGGTGGAAAGGACGTTTTTTTTCATATTCGTCTCCTGTCATTCATCCGCGTCTTCGGTCACTCCGAAATCGACGGCGCAGAAATCGTGGTTGATCTGTTTCAGATCATTTATCAAACGGTCGTATTCTTCATTCGCCTGTTTTCTGTCCGGTGAAAGAAGTACGTAATTCTTATAAATCGCTCCGTTGTCTCCGGTTTCATCAATTACGGCGAAAGTCGTTTGAACTCCGCCGCTATGCAACTGCATGAGACGGTAGGAGTCTCTGTCCGAGATCGAGATATCGAAAATTCGCTCTCTCTTCGGCTCGACGCGCGTAATCCCGGTGGGAAAGCAGATGCCTGAGGAGCAAATCAGCATTCCGTCGCGCGAGAAATAATACGGCTCTTCCGCGTTTTCGTAAAAGATCGTCGGAGACAGGGCGATACCCGCCGCGGCCGTTTTGTTCAGCGTTTCGCGGTTCGGTTTCAGAATGCACCTGCGTATTGTCAGATAATAAATTGCTGATATAAAAACCATTCCCGCGGCAAAAATTATCCATGCCGCAAATCCCGCGTGAAAAAGTCGGAAAATGACGGAAAGAATGAGACACAAAAACGCGAACGTCGATAAGAATACAATTATCCCGATCGAACAGGAAATCAGCCGGTTGCGAAGATTATTTCTCAGAAGCAGTTTCACAGGGACCTCCTGTTTTTCAATGATAATTGTTAGTCATCGCCGGGTTTGCGCGGATGATTTTTCAGATATCGGCGCGCGGGGTTGTCTTGGATATATTTGACGGTTTCCTCATAGTCGTTGTCGCTTCTGATGACGTGATCGTAGAAAGATCTCTGAAAAATATCTGAAACGCCCAACTGCTTTCTTGCTTCATAGATGATTCTGTTTTTTAAGCACATAATGATAACCGGTATTGACGAGTTTTTCGGCGACGGGCCTGACTGCTTGTTAATTATCATATGGATATGGTCCGGCATTATTATGTAGCAAGGGACGTTGACAAGCGGGAAAGTATTGCCTAAAGAAAGAATAGCTGAATCGACGATTTTGCCCAAAGCGGTGAGTTCAACACTGTACGGCGATGCGTTTCGGCATTCGTGGCTCTTTGTTGAATTATCAACAATTGCGGAAAAAATCGGGCGTTTGTCCTGAGCGCAGATGGTAATAAAAAATCTTCCGGGTTGTGAATAGCAAAACGAGTCCAGTCGTATTCTTTTTCTGTTGGGGAGTTTGTTATCGTCCATATACCAAATTTGATGATATCATCCTAAAAGTAACGCAGTCAACCCGTAGTACCTTGTAAACACTAAAACTTTATTTCCGGATAAAGGTGTTTTAGCTTGATTCGGGCGTTTTCCGTGGTGAATCTCCAGTCTATTGTTTTTTGCCTTTTGTTTCTGTTGATGTACCACGATTCGAGTATGCTGTTA
>JAEEGL015225248.1_pt1 | contig 28163 bp, 42 predicted proteins | sample 9134231 | NCBI WGS metagenome assembly JAEEGL01 (sample SAMN16246548, study PRJNA631951) | gut metagenome | biome: gut microbiome; feature: rumen; material: fiber-attached | host: Bos | place: Iran: Karaj | collected 2018-10
AGGATGCGCAAGGCTCTCTGTTCTCCTGTCTGCTTCTTCTTACTCTCGCGGATCATCGTGAAGATGTTGCTGATGATCGCGGACAACGCGCCGCTGCCGATGATGGCGATGATAATGTTATTCATCCTTCTCCTCTTCAAGCACGAGTCTGCTCTGCTCAATGATATCTCTTTGCTTCTTTATGATCTCCGCCTGTAAGGCTATGATAGAACACAATTTTTCGATCAATTCCGTGTCAGTCATCTCCGAACAGCTCCCTGTAATACTTCTGCATGGCGATCACCGCCTCCCGCGTGTTTCCACGTCTGGCATTCGCGATCCATGACCGCATGCTCTCTTCCGGCGTCTCGCGCGACATCTTTCCCGCATCGCACTGGGCTTTCATCCGCTTCAATTTCCTGCGCATCTTCGCTATGCTTCTGTTGCTCATTCTGCGGATGACCTTGCCGGACGGCGTCAGGATGAATCTCCATTTCAGCCACACGATACCCTGCGATATCGGATAGATGGTCGTCTTTTTATTCAGCTGCAGCCCGAGGCTTTCAGTGATCTTGCGGATCTGCTGCAAGTCCTTGCGCAGGCGGTCTTTGCTGTCGCTGATGATCAGGAAGTCGTCCATATAACGCAGATAGTGTTTTTCGCGGAGCCGCTCCTTGATGACGTGATCCATGTCGTCAAGCACGGCCAGCTGCACGAGCTGCGAGACCTGGCTTCCCAGACCAATGCCTTTGTCTCCGCCGAAGCTGTCGATGATCTGGCAGACCGCTTCATAGACTTCGTCGTCCTGCACGCGTTTCCGCACGGCTGTTTTAGCCACCTCGTGCGGCGTCTCCGGAAAATAGTGATGGATGTCGCACTGCAGCACCCAGCCGTCTGCACCGTGTTTGCGGTAATACCTGCGCAAATGAGTCTCCATTCGATCCAACGCGTCGTCCACGCCGCGCCCGACCTGGCAGGCAAAGTTGTCGCGGATCAGCCCACGCGTCAGCGCCTCGTAGAGATAATTATCGCAGAGGCTGCGCTGGAACTGTCTGTCGACGATCCACGTCGCCATCACCTCGCGGCGCTTCGGATCCGTGATCATGAAGCGCTTGTACGCTCCAATTTTGTACGTCTTCTTCAGCAGACGCTGCCGCAGGCGATATGTGTTTTTCAGACCATTCGCGCAGTAGATGGTCGTACCATCCTTCCATGTCGTGCCTCTTTTGCACCGCTGCAGGCCATCGTAGAGGCGCTCGAACGATATGATGTCCTGATAATCCATGATCATATCCGGCGTGAGCAGCCGTACCATCCCGCGGGATGACGGCATCACCGGCACATTTTCCCCGTTTTCGGGTGAGAAAAGCGCTCCTTGCTATGCGGTTCTGATTTCGTTTCCTGCTCTAAGCTGACCTAAGATCCATAGCGATCCACGGCGAGCCCGTTGAATGGGTTGCACGCGTTGTCGTTGTTGTTCGGGTTCCCATCCTGATTCACGTTCCGGAACCTGTCCGGGTTCCACGGGTTGCACGACCGAGAGAGTTTCATCAGCGCTTCACTCAAGTTTTCCAAAGCGATCTCTGTCCGACTTCCGCCAGACGGAGATCGCTTCCTCGACATCCAAAACAAGTCCTGTCCAGTGCTCCACGCTGACTCCCGAAAGTCCGAGGACGTTCCATGCGATCTCGATCAGTGTCAGCAACGCTTCGCTTTTGCCGTTTGCGGACTGCTGCAGGGCACGCCTGCGCTCAAGATCAGCCGCGCTCGACACGTGAATGCTGTTCGCCATGCGGATGTCCGTCACGATCTGGATCGCCGTTTTGACGATCTCCTGCGTGAGCATCCATCTGTACTTTTTCGGAAAGTTCTTCTCGTTTCCGCAGATCTTCACCGTATGCGCTGCGAGTTCGATCGCCTTGGTCAGGACGCCAAATTTCTGCGGGCTTCTTCTGTTCACTGGAACTGCCATAGTTTTTCATGACCGCCGCCGAAGGGCGGCGGATTGATCAGATTGGTTTGATGACGCAAGCCACGGCGAGCCCGCGGAACGGGTTGCACGCGCAGCCGTTGCTGTCCGGGTACCCATCCCGATACACGCTCCGGCACCTGTCCGGGTACCACGGGTAGCACGACCGCTGCCACCACCAGACTGGCGTGGCATGGTCCGTCGTGCTGTACTTGACAAGTTCTTCATTGTCCTGGCCGTACTGCGCGTTTGCGAATGCGTCCCACTGAGCCCCCTCCGCCACCTTTGCGTTGCTGTCGTATCCGTTCTCCTCTCCGCAAAGCTGCGTTAAGCTCGGCAAGAAGAACTTCGCGGAGACGGTATAGGAACTGTCCACGGTGTAGCCGGTGTTCTCGTAATAATGGCCCGTCGCGCATGTCTGCGTCGTCGTGTCAAGCGCGTCGAGGAAGTCTGCGTCGAAACCTGCCATGAATCCGGCTTTTCCAACGTAGCTCGGAGCCATGTCGAACTTGTTTGACGCCGTCCACCACGCCCCGGCAGCCGCACTGGAAGTCAGGTACTTGTGCATGGCGCTCTCGTCGTAATTTCCGGATCCGCCGACAGCGCGGTCAAAATTGTTTGTATCCGACGCGCTGATCAGCGTCGTGATGTCTGTCCCGTCCAGGCTATCCGACAAAACCACCGTCTCGATCGGCGTTGCCGCGTTCTGCGACGCATAGCTTCTCATGTTGACCGGTACCCAGTTGATCAGATCGATCTCCGGCCGAAGGACGCCACCTGCAGGCACATCCTGCGTCAGCGTCCAGCTCCAGACCTTCTGCCAGTTGCTATACTGCGAGACCTGCGTGGCGTCGAAATAGTACGTCCCGGCCTGCAGCCCGCTCGCGCAGACCACCAGCGCCTCAGACGCGTCCATCTCCATACCGCTCAGGCAGTCGTGCATCAGCAGAGTCAGTTTGTGCGTCGAACTGTCGTGGTCGACCACGTCGAACACGATCTCACCATATTCAGCGTGGAAAGCGCTGATCTGCGACCATATCGGGAATACGTTTCCACCAGATCCGCCCGCAAGGATTCTGCGGATGTTCTTATAGTCACTGATCCCTGTGACCGGCGCTTTCTCCGCGAGACCCCACTTACCGCCAAAGACCGCAAGCCTCTTCCGGTTGTCCGCTGCCGATACCGTCGGAAGGAAATTCGACGCATAATGCGCATTCACTATCGTCGTTTCTGGGAGATCCAGTTCATCTACAGCCTGGGCGATGTATGTTCCCGCCGTCACTACCACGCCGTATTCCGCGAACGTGAAATCTTCGTCGAACGACAGCATCACGAAGTCCAGATTCGTCGTCTGGCCGGACGGCGTGATGACCGTGCAGAGCGATCCGGTATATCCCATCGCGGATATCATTGACGCGATATCCTGTACCGTCTGGGACGTCAGGTCCAGTTCGTTACTGTTCACGGTCACGCTTCCGCCTACCAGTTCATTGATCGGATACGCCCTGTTGGAGATCTTTGTGAACTCCGTGCCCATGAAATATCCGGTCCCGATGGAGTCGTCCTGCGTGAATTTTGGCTGAGACAGCGCGATCGGCTTATTCTGCAAAGCATTGTAATCGGACGTCCCGCCGCTTCCACCTTTTTTGGCCAGTGCTGCTGCCAAAATAAAATCCAGCATTATTCCTCACCTCCGAATGGAACAAATTCCCCTGTGCTGTGGCTGAAGAATTCGACGGATCCATCCGGCACGTTGACCCAGACGATCTGATCTTCGTTAGCGTAGTGCGTCGCATAATCGTCCGTGCCGAGTTCTTCTTTCAGCGAGTCCTCCTGGCTTGCCTCTCCTGACGGATCTATGAATGCCAGGACTCCGTCTGCCCTTACGACCTTGACTCCCGTCGACAATACCGGTCTTGTCATTTTTACCTCCCGAAGTTCCTTTTCTGAACTTCAAACCACTCCATAGCTTTATCCAGTTCCGCCCAGTTCAGAGCGGGAAACAGCACGTCTGTGAAATACAGTTCCGAATATGCAGCCTGCCACAGCAGAAAGTTCGATAAACGATGCATCCCGCCCGTTCGAATGATCATTTCAGGATCCGGAAACCTCATATTGAGTTTCCGTGATATTCCTTCCTCCGACAATTCTCCGAGCGAAGCAGTGCGGGCTGCGCGCACAATTTCGTCGCGTCCGCCATAATCTACGCATACGGTCAGCGTGAGCCTCGAGCATGCTTTTGTGATTTCCTCGAGCTCGTCCAGACACTGCAGCAGATCTTTTGGAAACCTGTCCCGTCTTCCATATGCCTGAACCTTGATCCCGCGCTCCAGATACCAGTCTTTCCTATTGCTGAAGTAATCTCTTGCAAGCGTCATCAGGCCATCTACTTCTTCCGTGCTTCTGTTCCAGTTCTCTGTCGAGAAGCAGAAGATCGTCAGATATTCCAGTCTGTCAATCGCCCACTCGCACGCACGCTCGATCGCCACGAGCCCTGCCGCATGTCCCATTCTGCCTTCCAGACCATGTTCAGCCGCCCAGCGTCTGTTCCCGTCGCAGATTATCGCCAGATGTCTCATAGAGTTCGACATACTTTTGCCTCCTTCGTGACCATCCGAAATTCTGCTGCATGCACAGAGCCCGCCGTCGCGTTTCTTCCGCTGTTCCGTGCATCCTGATCGCCTGCAGCGCTGTTGGTTCCACACCGTTTCTGATGATCAGCGCGAAGTCTTCGTCCATGTTGTCCGAAAGACCTCCAACCAAAGTCGTGACCGGGATCGCCGCAAATCTGCACGCCTTCATGGCCGTCAGCCCACACGGTTCCTTTCTGCTCGGGGACAGATAGAAGTCTGCCGCGGCCAGCAGTTCCACGACCTCTGTCGGAGATGCCCAGTGAGCCGCCCAGATACCTCCGTCCCTTCGCTTTAGCGTCTCCACCCTGCGTCTCAGCACGGGATCGCCGTGCGCTCCCACGAACAATACGAAGCCTCCTGCGTCTCTGATCTGCGGAAGCACCTCGATCACTTCCGGCACGCCCTTCTCCTGCACCATGCGGCACATCATCAGGAAGAGGACCGGATCGCCTGGTATGCCATAGTCCCGAAGTATCTTCTTCCTGGCAACCTCTTTTCCACGAAAGTCCGCCGACGTATATGGCGCTGGTATGAACAGACCTTCTTCCGGCTTATACGCGGGGTCCAGAATACCGTTCGTGATCCCGCGGAAGTTCACCTGTCTCAGCACGAACGCCAGATCTCCGCCAGCATCGATTATTTCGTCCGCGTAGCCCTCTGATACCGTTGTGACGGCGTCATATCCGAGCAGGCAATCTTCTTTGCCTTCGAGAAATTCAGCGGCGTCTATTGTGTAGATCTTCCTGGCACTGAACACATGAGCCAGGTCGAAACACGGATCTCCTAAGTTGTGGAAGATGTCCGCCCCGATCGTTTCTATAACGTCCCCGGACAGTTCTGCGAAATGTTCCGGCAGAATTACGTGGTAATTTATCCCGAACAGTTTGCATGCCTTCACGTACTGCGCCTCGTCCAGCAGATTTTGCGCCATGCGAGTGTATATGCTGCCGCAGTCCGGCGCTACCACGTGGACCTCGTAGAATTCCACCATTGACGCAGCCAGGCTGTCCGCCAGTTCCGCTACGCCTGTCTTCACCGACCCGGATATAATGCTCTCATCAGTCAGGATGCACAGCTTCTTCATAGTTTCAGGCCTTTCTCCACATCATGCGGATCTATCGTCAGCGCCATCTCCGCAGCCTTCTCCACAGACGCCTCATCCAGCAGATACCTGTTCGCTGTCACATCCCCGGAAAGCAGGCCGTTCGCGAAATACGATCCGGACTCTGTCCAGATTCCAAACTCTTCAGCTTCTTCCCACAGAAGTGTCCGCGACTGGAAGGCCACCCTCGAGCCATCTGCCATAAGCGCGTGCTCTCCCTGACGCCACATCTTCATGCGCTGGAAGAATCCCTGCTCCACATTGAAAAACCTGTGGTCGTGCGTCTCATCGATCTCCACGCCGTTTTCGAAACGATAGATCACATGATGCGCGTTCTTTTTCCCGCTACGAACCTCTTTCACCCGTGTTGCCTCGAGCGACGCATCCAGTACCATGTCTCCCGCCTTCACATCGCGCAGCTCTTTTTGAGATCCATCCGCCATAGTAATCTTCGTGTCGCCGGACAGACAGTCGTCGAAAAATGCCCACGTAAACGACGTAACGCTGAAGCTGCTCGTATACCCGCTGCTCGAGTAGAGGATGAACGTCCCCTCGCAGTTCAGAAAGACATTGGCGGCCTTTCCTGTGACGACATATTTTCCAGTGCTGCTTTTTGCGATCGCGATGCCCGTCACGATGTTGTCCTGAGTGATATTGTCCGGGTCAGGTGCATAGGCGATGTACAGTTCTGCTGCTGTGCCGCTGGCATCCAATGTGAACTTCGTGTTCGGATTGCTGTAACCACGTGCGGTCTCCGTATATTCGACCGTATATGATCTGTACTGGAATACCTGCGACGCAGGTACCTCGAGCTTTACGGTCATGGTCGCCGCTCTGCTTTCTGCCGGGAATACTACGGTGTAGTTTCCGCTCATGTTCTGCACGTCGAACTCAAACTCTCCGTCTTCGTCCGACGTCGTTTCCGCGACTGTATATCTGTTGATGTCCGCCTGGTTCGTGGGGATCGTGCTCTGCCTGATCAGATATACTTTCCTGTTGACCGGGAACGTCGTTCCTTTCAGGCCTGTCACCCTGCTCGTGATCGTGACCGGCTCGTACAGGTAGAATTCCAGGTCTCCGTTCAGCACGACCTGGTACTGTGATCTGATGCCGGCCCCTTCCTGCGTCACGGCAGCATACTTCACCTGTGTGAGGCCGCTCCGGTTTACAGCAAGGCCAGAGACGTTATATGCGCCATAGATGGCTTTCCCTCCTCCCTTGATCATGTGTTTCTCCTTACGTCGGCAGTGTGATGTTCCCGATCAGCGCGATGAGGGACTTGTTCGGAAACTGCGTGAAATCGATGTTGTTCCAGTTTACCTGCTGGCTTCCTGCGTCATACAGATGTACAGACATCGATTCACCTTCCGGGATCAGGAAGTCCTGCACCCTGTACGCGATCTGCTGGATCACCTCTTCGGAGATCAGCTGAGCCGCCAGCTGCTGTATGCTGAGCGCGCTGAAATTCCCAGCGCCGTCGCAAACGATGATGCCTGCGATTCCCTTGATTGCCTGGACCTTTGCCAGGCGGTCTTCGACTTCATCTCCCGTTTCGGTCAATCTATACGTTGCCATTATGCGCCCTCCACATAGAACAGAATGAATCCTTTACCGCCACGGCCTCCCGGGCCGCCGCGCCCGCCGCTGCCATTGCTTCCGAGTCCGTGTTCGTCCGTTTCCTCCGACCCGCCGTTTCCAGCAGATGCGCCTGCAGCGCCTCCGCCACCGCCGCCATATCCGCCGGTTCCGCCACGGCCTCTTACAGCCTGCGGCGGAGACGTCGCACTGCTTCCTCCATTTCCGCCGGACCCGCCTGTATATACTCTGTGCCGGACGCCCGTTTGCGCGTCTGTGCTCCAGTGTTTGCTTCCTGCGGATCCGTTTCCACCAGCTGCAGATCCGCACGCGCCGCCGCCACCGCCGCCGTCTGTTTTATAGTTCCGATTTATCTCCGAATATCCGCCCTGTCCTCCGCCATACGTCGTTCCGGTGATCGTCACACTCGTTCCGTTTCCTGCTGCGACGATCAGTTCCTGTCCGGATCTGTCAGGATTCTGGCTCGCGATATATGTCTTCGCTGCGTTCCCGCCTTTTCCTCCTGGCGTCCCGGCCACTCCCGGCTGCGCCATGATGGTTCCGTCGACCAGGTTGACATACGCCTGTATCTCCACGCCGTTATCCGTCGAATGCCCATCCAGAACCGTTGCAGTCCCGAGCTGCCCCCGCGTGCGGTCCGTTCCGCCGTCCCCGCCGTCTCCGCCTTCGCCGATCGTTGCCGCATAACTATCCGCGAGCGAATCGATGTCAACTGTCGCAATCATGACGCCGGAACCGCCTTCTCCGCCGGAACCGCCTTCTCCGCCAAGACCCCAGATGTCCGGATACGGCTCGTACCATCCGTATCTGCTGCACTGGTTCCCGCGCCCATCCGACTGGCCTGGTTGTCCGTTATATCCGCCCCAGCCTCCGCGAGATCCGCCGAACAGCACAGCCCTGGCCTTCCTGCCTCTGTACTGCGACGGAATCGTGATGTTTCCGCCGCTTGCGCTTGTGATCAGGAAATATTCCGTGAAATTGTTCCCGATGTGCCCCGGCTGCCATTCCGTCGCGACGATCACATTCGACTTCAGGACGCCGGACATCGTGATATTCTGGCTTTTTATAAATCCGCTCGCTGCATTTCCAAAAGGATCCGTAAACGCGATCAGGCTTCCCGGGCGCTCTCCGTCGTGCACCATCGCACAGTTCACTTCGCGAGCCTGCGAATAATAATCGACGACGCGCGCCAGCACGTTTTCCGAGTTCAGAGAGTTCACCAATGTCGCGTCCGGCACGCGGACCTCATTTTCCTCGACGCCCGTTACACCGGTCGCCTGCACCAGCTCGCGCTGCGTGTGAACGTACGGAATGCCCGTCAGGCTTCCGTTCCCGCTCACGACCGCAAAATTCGCTCCCGACGATTCGACCGTCAGCCCCGTCGAGCTGATCGTGTGATGCGGCCCATCGAATTCGATCCTGGCACTGACCGCTGCAGGCTGGCCCGCGTTCTCGAAAAGCACGACCGGATCTATCCCCGAATTCAGGTAATATCCATGTTCCGTCACCCGCACTGATGTTGCGCGCGTGAGGTAGTCGATCTTGCCTCCGATGTAGATCGTCTCGACGTCCACATACTTTGCCACGGACTGCTCATTAAAGCAGAAGGACAGATATCCGTCGTCGTCATAGATCGCGGAGATCCCGTACGCGAACAGCAGCTGCCGCAGGTTGTCCCTGCGGCTCGCTATAGGCAGATACCCGGACACCGCCATAGTGTTGATCTCCGCGTCCGCGATGGTATACGGTATGTCGCCCATGATGTCGTCGATGAGCGCTGCGACCGTTATGTCCGAACTGTACACGCCACCGTCATGCTTCTGCCTCGTGAGCAGGCCGATGGCGTCCATGCATTCAACCTGATAAGCGTTTTTGCTCACGCGCTGAACGCTCTTCAGGTAATACCGGCCCACGGTCCTGTCGTCGTGCCGGTACAGAATTTCCTGTCCGTAGTTGAACGACGTCATGTCCACTGTCGTCTGCGTGTACAGCACCTCGAGCAGGTTCTCGTCTGCATCCTCGAGCGGATCGCTGTTCCTGTCTATCAGATTCGCCCATGTGCGTACTTTGTTCCCGGTGATGAACACCAGACGGCCCGCCGGAAGATCTTCCGACACGAGCCCTCCGCCGGCTGTTACCTGGCCGGATATGATCACGTCGTCCGTGAATGCGTATTGTCCGATTTCTATGATGTTGTGGATCATTGCTGTTCAAAAGAGAGCACGATGCCCTCGTAGAGCGTTCTGTCATTCGTCTGCATCGTCAGTTTTGCCGGCGCTGTTACGGTGAGCCTTGCCTTAAACGTCCTCAGAAGGCCGGCAGCGTTCGTATACGTGAGCTGATGGAATCCCATCAGCACAGCCATGTTCCACACTGTTTGCACTTCTGAAAGAGTCAATGGACGCAGCGTGAACGTCGGATCGAACTTCACTGAGACCGTGTCATCGATCGCTGTTCCGTTTATTGATTTTCCCTCATTCACGCCTGCTACGCGGCGAGGCTTTTCCTGGATCCCGTACTTCGCCACCAGGCTGCCGAATCCGATGTTGTTGAATGTCGCATTCATACTGTCACCAGGCTGCTGCCTCTGAAGGTCCTTTCGTTTTGAAGGTCGTCATAGAGTTCCCGGGCCAGCGTCTGCCCGTTCAGGTTGATCACCAGCTCGACCGGCTGTCTCTGATCCTGCTGCGATCCTCTCACTGCTTCAGCGATCATCGCTGCCAGTTTGCTGATCTGAGCGTCCGAAACGCCTGTCGCCTGTTCCTGCACGGCATACTGCACCGTTCCTGCCGCTCTGGATGCTTCCTGTGCCTGCAGAGCCGTCAGGACGCGTTCTCCCCGATGCAGCTCCGCCACATATCCGTCGAAAGGCACATAAGGGATGCCTGACGCGTGGCTTCCGTCTTCCTCATCGGATCCGTCGTCTTCGCCTCCATCCATCTCCTTTTTGCCCTTCTTCCAGAATTCCAGCTTATCCTTTAGCCAGTCGACCTTTTCTCCGATCCAGTTCTTGATATCCTCCCAGACGCCCTTGATGCCGTCCCACAGAGACGTGAAGATATTCTTGCCTATCTCCAGCATGTCTCCCGGAAGATTCTTGAACTTCTCTTTCGCCTCTTCCACGAAGTCGTGGATCCTGCCCTTGATCTCGTCGAACTTGTCCTTGATCTTCTGGATGATGTCTGCAAAGAAGTCCTTCACTTTGCCGATGACCTTTTCGAGGATCCCGACCACGAAGTCGAAGATCCCCGTGATGATCTTATCGGCCGCATCGAATATGTTTTCCAGGAAGCCCTTGATGCCTTCGAAGAATCCGTCGAAATCACCGTTGATCAGAGCGATGAATCCCTCGATCAGATTCGTGATGGCATCTATCACCGGTTCAAGATATGGCATGATCCAGTCGATAAACTTCTGTATCGCATCCAGCAGCGGCGGAAGCGCCTCCATGATCAGGTTCAGCACAGCTTCCACGATCGGCCAGATAGAGTCCATGACCTTCTTGACCGTCTCACGGATCCGAGGCATGTTCTGCAGCAGCCAGTCGAGGATCTTCTGTACGTACGGCATGAAATCCGTCACCAGCTGCGTCTTCAGCGTCGAGAACGCCTTCTCGACCTTCGTGAACATGTCGTCCAGGTTCGCTCCTGCAGCTACTGTGTCGTCGTCTATAACGAGTCCGAGGTTGCGCGCCTCGTCAGCCATTGCAGCCATATCGTCCGCAGATTGATTAAGCATCGGCGACATCTGGTATGCGACCGCTTCACCGAACAATTCTGCTGCCTTCGCGGATCTCTCCTCAGCCGTGCCCAATTCATAGATCTGCTTCAAGGCGTCGTCCATAGACAGATCTGTACCCTCGAGCTTCTTGGCAGCTTTCTCCATCGTAGACATTTCCACGCCGCAAAGCTCCGCCTGGTATGCCAGTTCCTGATATGCCTCAGCCGTGATGTTCATGCGCTGCGACGCCTTGTCGATCACGTCCAGATCTTCCGCTGTCCCCTTGGCTGCTGCGACCATCGCGCCGCCGACGGCTACAGCTGCACCTGTCACGGCCGCAGCCCACTTTCCTGCAGTCTTGATGCCGTTCAGGAGCTTTCCGCCCATCGTTTCGGCTTGATCGCCCGTTTTTGATATTGATTTTTCTGCCTCAGCCGAATCCACCAATATGGATCCGAACAGTTTGAACAGTTCCATCAGAACACCTTTTCGATTCCCACGCTCTGGAATCCAGCGCGGTTGAACGTTTCGATCTCCTCGAAGACTTCCTTCAGTACCTCTTTCGTGCTTCTGGACGACCGATGCAACTGCAGCTTGTACATGTCGAACGATACTTCAGAGCACGCGCCCGTCAGCATCCATCTCAGATACAGTTTCTCGTCGAGTCGTCTTTCATGGCCGTCTATAAGAGCCTTACAGACTGCACCGGCGTCCATTTGCACGAAAAAGGCCGGGTAATTCCCGGCCAGTGTCAGCGCTTCTTCGAAAGGAACTTCGAGACAACAGAGAAAAAACGCGCAACGTCATTCTCCTGAGCCGTCTGCTCCATCTTGTCCGCCAGTTCGTCCAGCGTCATTTTTCCCACGTCTTCCGGCTTCATCTCCCAGGGCCCCGAAAGCCACTGATAGAGGGCCCGTTCGTTTTTTGCGCGGCCGAAGATCTCGACAATCTTCAATATGCCCGTGATGCCGACGTCCATGCGGTCATCGTCCGCGGAGATCTTCTTGATCATCTCCGTGATCTCTTCCCGCATCCCACTGGTTTCTACCAGGCGCAGCGCCGCAAATACGTCCTCTGTGTTGATCTTCCGCATGCCGACCTCCCAAAATTAAGAGATCGTCGGGATGTAGATCTCCACCGGGACTTCATCCAGAGCGGAAGGATCGTAGTGCGCCGTCAGCGTGAGCGGGATCTGTCCTTCGTTCTTGTCCTGAACCTGCATGGAGAAACCGTTCAGGTTCAGTGCATTCTTGAACACGACGATGATCGGGTCGCTGGATCCGAGAATCTTGCCAATCCACGTGACATTCGTGAGATAGTCCGTGTCCGCCAGTTCTGCGTCCGGCACGATCTTCGAATAGCTCGACGGTGCTGTCGGTGTGCTCGTCGTTGCCGCTGCCAGCGCCAGTGCGACCGCGCCGGGCGTGATCTCTTTCACATTGGTTGTCAGCGTCCCCGTATAGCACTCAAAGATCTCGTAGCCCTTAGTCGGGCCTTTTACGCCGTCTACGGCGATCTGGCGTACCTCAGGAACGACGGACAGGGTGGATCCGCCGACCGTCGCGCCAATCAGTTTCGAAGACGCCGTTGAAGGCGTGTCCGTGCCGATCACGTAGTTTTTGAAGAGCGCACCAGCATCGAGCTGGATGTTCTTCTTCGTGTTGCTCGTTAGTCCTGTAAATACGGACATTTTTTAATCCTCCTTAAAAAACCCGCATATTGAACACCAGCCGTCTGTGGATGACACCATCATCCGCGGCTTCAGCGCTCCTCGCGTTCTGATAGATGACGACTCCTGTGTCCAGCACCGAATCGATATAGTACAGATGATTGAATCCTGACCATATCGAATCGGCAAGGTTGTCCACTGTCGCCGGGTCCTGGCCTGTGCCGATGACGTTGACCACCAGCAGCATGTCGGTCCCTACTTCGTCGTATTTCCACGCGTCGAACTCAAAAACGACATACGTACCGGACGCCTTCTTCGCCTTCACGTAGTAGACGCTGTTTGAGTACGCCTTCAGCTTCGCCGTTATGATCTTTTTGATGTTTACCGTTGCGCCCATTTGCCGATCACCAGCCTCAGTTCGTCCGACGTATCGCCGAACTTGCTGTCCACGACGTCATAGCGCCGCCCGCCATAGTCGACGAACAGTTCGCCGTTGTATTCGATCATGTCCGGCATGATCACTACCAGTTCCGCGCGCGCTCCTCTGGATACGGCCTGCTCCTTTTCCTTGCTGTCCGCGCTGACGATCCGGCAATACACTTCTCTTGCTGACACATCCGATTCGATCGGATCGCCGCAGTCGTTTACCGCGACCGTCGTCGACACGAGCTTGCAGATCCTGTCATACATCGCCTTCCTCCTGATCATCGTCCTGGTCGTCGTCCTGATCGTCGGATTCCTGGATATAATTCAAGTCCAGCGCCGTGCCATTCCTGAAGGATCTGTATCGCTCCATGTACGCATCGCCGCGCCCCTGGTAGTTGATCTGAGCCATGACGAAGAGCTTGCACGCATGCACGATCCGCGGATCCGTGTCGACTATCTTGTCCTCGAGCACGCCCACGCGCTTCAGGTCATCCTTGCAGGCGTCGATATACCCCTGCAGATCATTCGACCTTGCCGTTTCGGCTGCCGTCGGCGTCTGGCTGTCGGTGATCCGCACAGCCGCTTTTATATCGTCTAATAGTGCCATTATCTGCCCTTCCTTAATTGAGGCGGGTCCGCGAAGGACCCGCCCCGGTTTGCCCTAAAAATTAGGAGATCGCCGCGATCGCGAACGCCTCAGTGTCCGCCACGTCGCCGTCGGCCAGAGCCATCGACCTGTATACGGTGGATCCGGCGCGGAATCCCACGCTCTTATCCGCCTCAACTTCGATATCATCGCCGAAGTTGAATACATAGCCGTCCTTGATGGATCCGAAGATGATGTGGTCGCTGCTGGCTGCTTCAGAGCCGAACTTCCCGATCACATTCTCATCCAGGATGACCTTCCGGCCAAGCAGGCGATAGCCAAGGCCGTCCGCCACAAGCATTCCGTTGCTGTCGGTCGCCAGTCCGAGGATCTTCCCGTAGAAGGTATCGGCAGACATGATCCAGACCGCGTTCTTATGATAGGCTGTGCGCACGCCGGCCATGAACTTGCCGAGCTTGGCAAGCGTCACGGAAGAGATCGCGCTGCCCAGCGTAACGCGGGTCGCAATGCCGTATGCGTCTGTGGAGCCTGCACCGCAAACGACAGCTGCGCAGATCGCCGCCTCCATCTTCTGAACGAGCTTATTTACGAGCCAGTTTTCAAAGCTCGGAATGCTCATCTTCGACAGATCGGCTTTGATTTCAACGGTCTTGATCAGCATCTTCTGCGACAGGCTAACTGAGCCGATCACATCGGCGCTGTCTGTCGAAGCAGTACCCACGGAGACCCAGCTTGCATCATTGACGGTCGTTGCCTTCGGCACGCTGAGAGCGCCCGGGATGTGCAGCGCATCAAGCTCCTTGATCAGCGGGTTCTCCTCGAGCTTGCCGTAGATCTTGTCCAGCGTCTGCTTCGGCATAACATTGGCGGACGTCGCCAGCGCTGTCCGCTCTTCTTCTGTGATCGCGCGTCCCATGAGCTGCTTCATGTACGCGTCTCTGTACTCCGTGGTTTCCGGGGTGATGATTCTTTCTTCAGGCATGATCCTGTCCTCCTTTACAGGTCTGGTGATAGGTCCTTCAGCTACGCGCTCCAGCGTTGCGCGGCGCTCCGCAGCCTCTTTCTTGATGGACTCTCTGCGCTCTTTCAGCGCGGTCACTTCGGCATTGAGCGCCTCGATGTCCGCACCGTCCTCCTGGGCGAGCGCGTCGATCTGGGAAAGTCTTTCCTCGATCTGGTCCATCGTCATTTCATCGATGTTCATGTGGTCATTCCTCCATGATTGTTCTGATCCTAAGCCGCAGCTTAGCGATCTGCGCTTCTCTCGCCTCCGCCTTTGCCCTGAGCCGCTCCTGCTTCAGTTCTTCGATGACTCCCTCGGAGAACTGACGGGCCGAAATGGAGGTCATATCATTTGCGGGATAAGAAACTGCCGACACGTCGAACAGCTTTTTCACCTTTGTGATCTTTCTGTGGACTTCGACGACGTTTGTCTCCTTGTTTTCCTTGACCGTACGCTCGTCTTCTCCCACGGTGAATGCCATAGACATTTTCGTCGTGTACCCGCCTTTGATCTCTTCATATACCTGGCCGCCCAGATCTGTGCCGGAAAGGTCTGCTTCAATCCCCAGTCCTATGTCGTCCGGTCCCAGTTGCAGCGTTCCGTTCTTGTTCCTGGCAAAAACTCTTCCCATGTGGTCATACTGCATGATCACATCGGACATGTCGCACTCATCGAATGCGTGCCGGTCTACCTGCTCGAAGACCTTATAATCTCCCCAGTCGTACAGCAGATATTCCTGATTGAATGTCGTAGCGTATCCGCGCACGATCTTCTTCTGCTCTTCGCCTTCTTTTGGCTTGCGGATCTCGAAGTCCTGCGTCATGCGGAATTCGCGGCCGCTGTTCAGCTTCGCCTTCAGGCGTTCGTCTAATTCAATCGGCATCTTCTCCGACCTCCTGTTCTGCGTCTTTCGCGTTCTTGTACTCGCCGCGGATGAAGAACTCGTCTCCGCCGTCTATCGGCTCCATGTTGAAGACTTCGCGGCCTTCGTTCCTGGACATCATGCCCCTGTCCGACAGGTCCTTTACGACCGCCAGTTTCTGATCCGGCGCAGCGTACTGCAGCCTGTTCGCAGTCAGCATGATCCTGTTGTCGCGCTTCTTCTCATTCGCTGAATAGACCATGTTCGTCAATACCATAGACAACTGGATCGCGAACGGTTCGATCTTGCCCTCATAAAAGGATGCCCACTGATCCGGCGTGAAATCGTTCTGCAGAATCGGTTCTGATACGCCGAAGTAGTCGAAGACGTTCTTCTGGATCAGTTCCATCTGCGATGCGTTCACGATGTACGGGCGCGAATCGATCTGCTTGGCATCTACGTACTTCGAATCGAACAGTGCAAGGCCTCCGTTGTTGTCAGAGCCCAGCGTGCTCGTCACCCAGCGCTTCCGTTCCGCATCAATATCCGCCGGCTTCATTGCTGTTCCCAGGCGTGCCAGGAAGCGCACGGTCGCGCTCTGTTTGATGCCTTCCGTGATTCCCTGGCGCTGCATCGTGATCATGTTCAGCGTGTCGCCCAGGACCGCATTGCTTTCTCCGAAGAACTCCGACTTGTAGAAGAACTTCGTCATGATTCCTACGAGATCGCGTTCGATCGCCGCCTTCTGGCCTGACGCGAACTTGAATACCAGATATTCCGTTCCGCCGCTCTCCCGGATCTCCGCGCTGGACGGAAGGACCGGATAGAACCCGACAATCTTCTGGTAATACTGATCGAACATCGGGACAATGAAAGCCGTGTTTTCGCATTCGAGGATCGTCGCAACTTTATACAGGAATTTGTATGTGTCCATCCACGGATTCGGCTCGAATTCCAGCAGGTACTGAAGATCCTTGCGCTTTCCCTGGACGATCGGCTTCAGTTTTGCCGCGTGCGTCGCGATCGCGTTGATCGATGCCCGGCACAGCTCCGATTCGTAGATCCCGCCGCCGTACGTATGGAACACCGGCTGATATCCGGTCAGCGTCTTCAGATACCCGCCCGTCGCCAAGTCCGCAGACGTTCTCGGAAACAACTTACTGAACAGGCTCATCAATGGCCTCCTTGTTTAAGCTCACAAGCTCACTCCTTTTATCCATAAGCACCCGGTACGCGTCCAGCATGGCCGCGGTTCCGTCGATGCGCTGTGTCCGGTCTAAAGACTTCTGCGGCTGGATGTTTCCGTTCACGTCCGCCTTAATGTGCGTATTGATCAGACACCACTGATCTATCGGGCTGTCGAAGACAATCTTCTTCGCCTGCAGATCCGCTTTGCATTCCTTCATCGGCTCCGAAAGCGTCGCCACGCCCTGGCGTACCGGGATCATGGCGCTCTGCCCGAATTCCGACCGGAACTCAGCCAGTAGGCCGTCGTCCACGTGCCACGGGTCATATCCGATATACAGCGGATAGATGTCGTCCTCATACTTCAGCTCGCGGAACCAGTCCAGGAAAATGTGCTTCTCGCACTTGTTTCCTTCGCACGTCCGCATCCAGCCCTGGTCTATCCAAAGCTGATACGGCACCTTGTCCCGGCTCATCCTCGAGCCCGCCTTGTTCTGTTCGTCCAGCACGCTCTGCGGGATCCAGTACATGCTGCGTCTGTATATGCGGTCATCTCCCGGCCTCATGAAAAGCGCCGTCGCCGCATTCAGGTCCTGCGTGTCCGCGGCGTCGAATCCTCCGATGCAGTAATCCCAGCGATAGTCCCCGAGATCCACGACCGGCGAAACCGTCTCTTCGAACGTCAGCCACGCGCCGGCTCCCGTCTGCGGCAGGTTGAAGTCCTTGACCATGACCGTCGGCTTGAAAGACGGGTCGTCCTTCGCCTTCTGCACGTATCCTTCCAGCGCTTCGAGCTTCTTGATCGTACCGAGCCCCGGATTTGCTTTGATCCACATGGCCGGGTCATCCCACTCATCCGGGCTGTCCAGCTCATAAATAAACGCCAGGAAGTGCTCGTCCTCGATCTGGCCGTCGAGCCACTTGCTGGCGTATTCGTATTGTGCGTCGAAGATCCCTCCCCGGATGAAGCCGTTCGTCGTGTTGCAGAACAGCAGCGGCTGCTGCCTGGCGGACATGGACTGCTTTACAAGGTCGTACAGATCTCTGTTCTTGATCGCTGCGAGTTCGTCTATGATCCCGCAGTGCGTGTCCAGACCGTCCAGCCCGTTCGTATTCGATGCCAGAGCCTTGATGTAGCCCATGTTCTTCGGATAGTAGAGATCCGCGGCGCGCTTCCTGACGTGCTTTCGCAGCAGCGGTGACTGCAGCCGCATCTTGCAGCAGGCGTCATACCCGAGCACCGCCTGGTCTCTCTTCGTCGCAACGTTGTACACCTGCGGCGCGCCTTCGCCGTCGTTTATAAGCATGTCGAGTTCGACGCACGAGCTTTCCGTCGTCTTGCCGTTTTTGCGGCCCTCGATCGTGAGCACCTCCTGATGCTGCCGCGCTCCAGAATCGTCGAGAAAGCCGAAAACCGCCTCAAGGCGCGCTTTTTGGAATGGCTGTAATATAATTGGCCTGTTGATCTTGCCAGACGGCTGTTTGCAGATTTTTTCTATAAAGTCGACGTGCCGCGCAGCTACCTCGGCGTCGAAGTGGTACTTCCCCGGATGAGCGTATCTGTCCAGCAGGATCTGCGCGACCTTCTTCATCTTGGCGCAGGCGACGATCCGTCCGTCCAGAATGTCCGTGAAGTAGGATTCGAACGCGCTCACTTGAAGAAGCGCTGCTCCAGCTCATCTATGCCGTCGGTCACATCCGCCAGGATGTCCTCAAGCTGCCTGACCGCCGTCATGTAGTTTTTCATGAGGCTGTTGTACGCCTCACCTGCTGCGGACTTCTTCATGCCGGACTGATTCTGCCCGTTCTGGTAGACCTCCGTCCATCCGGTCCTCTTGATATGAGCCTGCAGCTTGTCGAGCTGGCGATCCATGAACTCGAATTTTTTCATGATCGTCCGTGCACGTTCCTGGTTGCTTTCCGGCAGCTTTTCAATGGCTGCCCATGTGCGCGCGAATTTCAATGTTGCCATTTTTCAAACCACACCCCCCTCGCGTGCATGCCGCGTCAAAATTGTTGGCCGCCCCTCGGTCCCTGGAATAAAAGATCCCGCCCTTCAGGCAGGGGGGATCTAATTGTCGTCCGTTTCCGGCATCTGCTCCGTTTCTTCGGCTATGGCCACGGCTTCCGCTTCGTTGTTGATCGCGGACAGGTACTGCGACTGGATCTCTCTGATCCTGTCTATGTTGTCCCGTACCGTCTCCTGGATGAAGGCGCGCTTCGGCTGTCCGTCGCTTCCGACTTCCGCCTGATCCGCCCACCATGCGGAGACTGCGCCTTCGCTCGTCTTCTCCACGCCGATGATCAGATCGCCTTCCTTTTTGCGCGCCCAGTATTGATACCGCTTCGGGATGTTCTGGCCCTTCTTCGTGTACCTGTTGATCGCCCGGACCTTCCGCCTGATCTCCGAGATCAGGAACCTGCCCACGTCCATGTTCGCCCGCCGGATCAGTTCCTTCAGCGTGTAGTTCACGCGGTCCACCGAACTTGTGAATTCCAGCGTAGACTGCCCCTGCTTCACTTTGATCTTCATGACCGATTTAGGAACCGGCATCGATTGGCCTCCCGTTCTCATCGAACCCGCACAGCAGCCCGCCGGATCCCGGCATGTGTTCAGTGTCGTGACATTCCTTGCAGACGTATTCGAGATTCTCCCAGTTGAGCGATACGACCGGATCTTTGATGTTCTTCGGATCCAGCCAGACTTTGTGGTGCACGATGTATCCGAGCTGCTTTCCGCAGCGCTGGCACATGCCGCCGTCTATCTGGATCCGCTGCTGGATGAATCCCTCCCGGCAATGATCCCAGGCGGCTGACTTATAGAACTGCTTAGCCCATGCCTTTGCCATCTGGCTCCTTCCTGTTCTCGAAGCACTCCTTCAGGTGCTGGTATTGGTCGTACTGCACCTCGTCCTTCTCGCAGACTTTGCTGGAACACCGCTTCCGGCTTCGAAGACAGATGCATACGATCTTTCCATGTTCGGCCTTCAGCCAGATCTTGAGCTTCTTCATTCAGGCATAAAAAGACCGAGGTCATCCGGCCTCGGTTCGTGTTTGCATTATTTACCTCTATCATGGTATCACAAAAAACCGTTGATTTTTCTATAACTTTTTTACAAAACCCTGTTGACAAGCACGCAAATGCGTGCTATACTTTAATCAGAGTTAAGGAAGGAGGTGAGAAAATGATCGAGATAATAACGGCGCTTATCAATCTTGCGACTGCGATAATCCTGCTGGTGGCGGCGATCATAGCAAACAAGAAGAAATAAGCGCCTGATGAATCGGGGAGGGAAACCTCCCCGGCCCCTCCGGGGTTTTCTCAAGTATACCCTCGATCATGACAAAATGCAAGCCATCAATATCATCGCACTGATCATCAGCGTCGTTGCCCTCGTGCTCGCTATCAAAGCACTGCACAAGTCCGGGAGGAAGTAGCTATGTTGAACTTAAAGTCCATCCGGCTGCAGCAGTCGCTGTCTCAGCCGGCGCTGGCTGAATTGTCCGGCGTACCGAAGCGCACGATTCAGGATGCGGAAGCTCGAGGCGACTGCAGGCTATCCACAGCCAGCAGACTCGCCAAGGCACTTGGCGTTTCGCTGGACGATCTGTGGACCGAAGACCCAGCAGAATAGCCGCCAGAAGGCCGGGGAGAGATCCCCGGCTTTTTAGTATCCTCTGAATTGCGCAACGTGATACAGGAACTTCCGCTTCCAGTAGCCCCACATCGTTTCACTGCCGTAATCCGGGAACTTCACGCCCTCAGCGATATTCTTGTAGATCGGCCGGATGTACTCTTCCGGCAAGACATCCATCGCCTTCTCCACGGCGTCCACATCCGCTCCCAGCTGCTCGCGCCGGATCGCTGTCGTACCTGTCGGATCGCCAGGGCCGGATCTGCCAGGCGAATGCTCGCGATCCGGCGTCGCAATGAGCATCGCCTCGTGCTCAGCCTTGAACCGCGGATAATCCCTCACCAGTCCGCGGGCCCTCTCGTACAGCGGCCTCGGAAGTCGCCACCCTTTCAGACCGTATTCGTTGATCTTCGGTTCATCCCACATCTTCCCCGCATCGCCTCCCGTCTTTTCAGGCTTCTCCTTCGGTATGTATCGGATATAGTGGCTTCCGGTCTCCGCGTCGTAGTGACCGACTTCCAGAACTTCCGCACCGCCCGGCGCCCTCAATTCTCCGTCCTTTGCCACGATCTTCTCTTCCAGCAGGACCGCCTTGTCCAGCCCGGCACTCGTGTGCCACTTCTTCTGGTTCGGTTCGTCTGCTGCCTGACGCACGAGATAATCGGCGAGGCCAGTGTGGTCCCGCTCGTTTTCCACGTGCTTTGCTTTAACGAATCCCTGCCCCCAGATGTCCTCGAGCTTCTTTTCCCCAACGTATGCTACCTGTGCGCTGCCATCGTCCTGCAGGCGGATCTGTGACCCGTCCAGCACCATATGATGATGCAGCCGTTTCGTGTTCCCGTTCTTGTCCTTGTCTGCCGTGATCCACACGCCTCTGTATGCGAGGCCTGCCCGCTTCAGGCGGCGGAGAAAGCACAGGACGGCCTTCACAGCCTCCGCAGGCGACTTCGGGAGCGTCTCGTCCTTATATGTCAGCGTCACCAGCAGATCGCTCGAATCGATGTTGCAGTTCAGGATCCGCGCGAGCTTGCGCACGGCCTGATTCGTGTTCCTGTCCTTTTTGGCAAGCGTCATGTGTCCGTGCCTGGCTTTCCTCGGCTTCTTTTCCCCGACGAAGAATTTCGACTTCTCGACGATCCCTGTTTTCGGGCACAGCATCTTCCTGATCATCCAGTAGCCTCCCTTCGCCATTACCTTTTATTTCCTCCGGTCGTGTTGTTAGCCTCTTACGGACCTCGTATTCCAGGCACGCGGCCTGGCTCTTTGTCGCAAGGTTCTGCCATGCCGGCGAACGGGGATGTCAGAGATCCGCCGGCACGGCGCAGCCTTGCGGCCGCTGGTATTAAGATATATAAGAAGGGAATGAGCGTCTAAAAAGGTATATCGTCGTCCCGCTCGAAATCCATTGCCGTCTGGCTGCTCCAGCTGTCGTCTCCCGTCGTGTCCACGGCAGCAGGCGCTTCCCTGTACTCGCTCCTTCTGCTCTTGTCCTCATCGCGCTGTCTGTGTAATGCGATCTTCTCGCCGGCGATCTCCGTGTAGTAGACTTTCTGCTGTGTGAGCTTATTTGTGTATGACCCTGTGCGCAGCCTTCCCTCGATCGTGACGAGCATTCCCTTACGGCAATACTTTTCTATGGATTCAGCCAGACCGCCCCAGAAGACCGCCTGAGGATAGTCCGCTCCGAGCTCATCGCCCTGGGCGCTGCGTCCGCGGTCGAGGGCCACCGTCAGTCTTGCGCAAGCCTTCTGGCTTGCGTATCTTACTTCCGGATCACGGACGAGATTGCCCGCGATCACGACTCTGTTGATGTGGAATGCCATGTTTTTACCTTATCTTTCTATTTGTCAGTTCTTTACGGAACAGGCACGGCAGTTTTATCCGTCTCTCCTTGCACATCACGGCTTCAGGATGCCATCCAGCGCTCCACTTGTTCCGCACACTCAGATACGCCTGCCAAAATTCCGTCTGCTGATGAATGTGGATGCGCCTTCTCGCGCTTTTTACTCTTCTCATGTTCATCCTCCGCGCCGCCGAAGGGCGGCGGATTGATCAGATCTATTCGATGACGCAAGCCACGGCGAGCCCGCGGAACGGGAAGCACGCGAGGCCGTAGCTGCTCGGGTTCCCATCCTGATCCACGTACCGGAACCTGTCCGGGTACCACGGGAAGCACGACCGCTGCCACCACCATTCATATATGCGGCCGGTCGCGTCCTTTTTTCTCAGCCTGTCCATCAGACCGCTCAGCCCTCGAGCTTCGAACGCTTCTCTGAATGCGTCCCACCAGACGCCCTCCATGACTCCGCAGTTCGATTCTCCCGTCAGTTCCGTATAACTCGGCAGAAAGAACTTCGTCTGGACGTCGTGCGGCTTCCTGTCTCGCTCTGCGCACACGATATTCACCGTCCGCACTTGCTCGAGGAACTCTCTCGAAAAGCCTGCCATGAATCCAGGCGCGCCTTCATAGGACGGCTCGTCCGCGCCCGGAATCTTCTCCGTCCACCATTTCTCCTGATCCGAATTGAGCCACTGGTGAACGTCGCTGAGCCTGTAGACGTCCACGCCGTATTCGTAGTCCGGCGCTTCTGCGGACATCTCGTGTTCGACGAACGCCTCCGTCGTCAGATAAACGCAGCTTCCGTCCTCGAGCGTGTGCACCTTTTCAAACGTGATCAGACCGAACTGCTCATGCGGCACCGCGATCAGTTCCGCGGCCGGCTTTCTGTTCTTTACGTCGTACATCTTCATTCTCTCCTCTGTTGATCCTCATTCTCGAAACAGCATCTCCGCCGGCAGTGCCTGCAGCGGTTCCGCCAGATAGTCCTTACAGACCCTTCGGTGCGCGCATCCCACGACCAGATCCTTTCTCATGTCCGTTATGAACGGTCCTTTGCGCAGCTGGGTCTGCTGCTGCCGCGTCTGTATGTACGCGTGACCGCATTCCATGCAGCATTTCGCGATCTCGACTTTAATCATCCGGACCGTCCTCCATGGCTTTCTTCTCCACCCAGATTCCGCTGTACGTCTTTCCACCGACGCTGATATGCACAGGCACCACGTCTTCCAGTACCAGCAGATGCACGCCGAACTGTTCCTGGATGAAGATCATCATCTTTTTCAGAAGGACGTCTCTCACGGCCTTCGCCGATGGATCCTCCTGCTGATCTTCCTCCGCCATTGCTTTCTGCTGCTCCATCCATCCGCCCGGGAGCGGTGGACGCTGCAGATCCTCCGCGAGCGCCGGTTCTTTCTTCGCTTCCTGCTTCTGTTCTTTCTTCGCTTCTTTCTCCACTGGTTTCTCCTTCTTCTTGATCCTCGACTTGTCGATATATGTGACCACATCCGGCTTTCCGGCGTTGACGCTGTCCAGGATCCGTGCGTCCCGCATGGCCTCACGTTGCGCCTGCGGCAGCTTCCTGCAGGACGGGCAATATTTCGTATTCTTCCCGTGCGGGATGAACCTGCCGCCGCATGCCGCGCACTCTTTTGGCGGGATCCTCAGCTCGATCGGGCCGTTGTCGAGCATTGCTGGATTGATCCTGCCGCTCATCCCTGGTACTCCCCGTCGTTCAGCCACAGCATCGGAAACATCTCTTTGAACTCCTTAAATGTCATCGGGATGTCGTCGAACTCTATGCCGTCCTTTCCTGCTGTGAGCCCCAGAAAGACTGCCGTTCCGGCAATGACCTCGCCGTATACCTGGAAGTTCGGATGCAGCCCCCGAAGTTTGCCTTCCTTGTTCACGATGAACGCCATGCGCGGCACGCCCAGATCAGGACGCAGCAGTTCGATGTATCCGCCGACTGTCCGCTGCAGGTTCTCCAGCGTGTTGCTGATGTTCGTCGAATACGGAACCCTGTGCGGCTGCTTGATGATGACCTTGATCTTCTTGCTCATGTCTGCACCCCCTATGCCGTCATGATCCACTGATACAGGATCCACACGTTAAGCGCTGCCCACCCGGCCGCCGTTGCCAGCGTCGCCAGATTGTGCATGAATTTCTTATAGTTCCATCTGTATCTTTTTCCCTTCATGGCGTCCTCCTATCTCTTAGGCAGGAATCCCGTCTTTTCGAGACATCTGCATACATATAAGCAGAAATTCCAGAAATCCTTCACGTGTCCGTACTGGATCCCGCGATCCAGCGACTTGATCTTCAGCGCGACGGCATTCTCTCTCAGCTTTTCAGCCGACTCCACCTCAAGCGCTGCCTCCATAAACGTCCTGTAATACGCTGCGATCGGTGCTGGCTTCATGCCTGCTTCACCTCCTCATAGTGTCCCTGCGTGCTGTATGCCCACTCTATGAGGCCGTCGGGATAGCGCAGGATGTCCTTTGCCACGAACGTCCACCCGCTTTCGATGTTCTGCATGATGGCGCTCCACTTCTTCCCGCGTCCGAAGGACTTCAGGCACCGGAACGTGCCTCCGCCGTGATTGACATACGTTTCACCGGCGATCGGCCGGAACGGCCGTCTTTCATCCTTCATATCCGCCGGCCTCCCACCACTTCACGAACTTCCCCTTCGGGACCCTGAACTTCTGGCCTTTGCGGCGAGGCAGTTTCGGGCAGTCCGGGCTGTTGAGAATATGCGTCGCCATCTCTCGGCCCACGCCCAGCATCTCCATGACGTCTTTGATTCCGATCAGCTCCATTGTCGATTCCATTGTCTGCTCCTTTCTACGCATTCGCGATCTCCTGCGCCTTCGCGTTCGCTCTCTTCGCTGCCGCGCGCATCTTCGCTCTGATCCGCCAGCGCGCCGGCCGCATCCTGGCCTCGAGCTTCTGCGCCAGTTCGTTCGCTCTGGCTCTCTTCCGTCCTTCTGCGAGCCTGTTCTGCCGGATCCTGCGCCGCAGCACTTTTCTTCCCGGGCTTTTCTTCATGTCTTTCTCCTTTCTAATCACAGCGTGATCTCTCTGTCCATCACGTCTGCCGCGAATTCCTTGGCGTCCGCCAGAGACCACTTCTCCGCGATCTCCCGTCCGTTGCACAGGACGAAATAGGACGTGTGGTCCCATGTGCCGATTCCGTTTGCGTGCGGGATGTGCCTTTTGCGGCTTTCGATCGTCAGCGGCGTTCCTGCGCCGGTGTACGTGATCGTCGTCCCTTCTGGGCCGACCTTGCGGCCTGTCTTGTCCCATCTGATGTTCATGATTCTTCCTTCCTCAGTTCTACCGAATCCGACTCGGTTGTCGTCACGTAATCCACATAACACGGAAGCAAGAGCACGCCGCTTCTGTTCTGCACAGCCAGCTCGCAGAAGACGCTGGCCCAGTCTTCGTCGCTTAGGCTCACATTCAGTTTGCACACGATCACCTTGCCCATCAGACCGCCTCCTGTTCCGGTTTCTCAAAGTTTCGCGAAGTTTCATCAAGTTTCCGGCAAGTTTCATCCGCCGGACCGTCCTCAAGCAGCTCGTCCACGGTAACGCCCAGTACGTTCGCCACGGCCTTCAGCCGGTATGCGGACGGCGCGCTGACCTCCCAGCCGCTGATCGTGCCGTTCGACATACCTGTGGCGATCTCGAGCGCCTTCACAGTGATCCGCTGCTCCTTGCAGAGTTTTCTTATTTTTTCGTAAAGATTTACCATGCGTCCTCCTTTCATTGAGTAGGTAGAGGGTTGTTGGGAGACAGGTGTCAATAGACACCTGTCTCCGTTTGTGATACGCGTAGTGTATCAACGCCCTTGACGACTTTTAGAAAGTTGTCTATAATCATTTTGCGCACAATTACAAACAAGCCTCTCAAACCGTCTATTGTTAGATGTTCGTCTAACTACTTCCGTAGTATACAGACATTCATCTCACTTGTCAACGCGTTTTTGAGATTTATGTCTAATTATTTCGGAGGTAAAAATGCAGGGCATCGAAGGCATCGAAAAAATCTGCAAGAAAAACAATGTGAGCGTTCATCGCTTGGAGATCATTCTTGGATATGGCAACGGTTCACTCAAAAAGAACAACAGCATTAAATTCGACAGAATGGTCGAGATCGCGGACTACTTCGGCGTGTCTCTGGACGAGCTTGCCGGCAGAGAGACGGCGGGATCGCCAACGGCAGCGGAGCGGGAGATCCTCGAGCTTTTCCGCCACCTGAATGAGGAAGGCAGGACGGCCGCCGTCAAGCAGCTGCAGTTCCTCGCCCAGCAGCCGGAATATGCCGGCGTGCGGGGGAGTGCTTCTGATCGGCCCGTGGAAGAGATAGCCGGATGAGTGGAATAATCACGATTATTCAATAATATTCAATTAAAATGCATTTTTACGAAGTCTCAGTCCGTCGATCGGGGAGACCGTACGCATAAAATCCGCACGGATTATGCGTGAAAATAAAAAATAAGAGCCTGCGCCCGGGAAAGCGAAGCTCTTATTCAGACAATGGAATCGATCACACCAGAGGCGGATCTGATCCGCCTCCATTATAGCACAGGAGGCATGCAATGGCAAAGCCAAAGAAGACGAAGTGGGGAACTTGGACCGTCCGCGTGTTCCTCTACCGCGATAAGGACGGGAATCCTCACTATAAGCGCGTGACCAGGGACACGAAGGCTGAATGTGAACTTGAGGCCGCCCGCATCAAGGCCGAAGGCGTGCCGGAAAAAAATTCCGGCAGGACCACCGTCGGCGACGCCTGCGACCGCTACATCGAACTGTGCAGCATCCTCTCGCCGGCCACTGTCGACGGCTACCGCAAGGCCCGCGCGAACGGATTTCAGGATCTCATGGCCGTCCCGGTCGATGATTTGACGGAAGAGCTCCTGCAGGACGCCATCAATGAGGAGGCCTGCAGGATAGGCCGCAGAGGCCCTATCTCGGCCAAGACGCTCGCAAACGAGTGGGGATTGATATCTTCATCCTTGTGGAAAATACACCGCCTTAAATTCGATGTTAGGCTACCCAGACGCAAAAAGAACCTGAAGGAGTATCCGGACCCGCAGCTCGTTGTCGACGCTATCCGCGGAACTTCAATCGAACTGCCGTGCATGCTGGCGCTCTGGCTGTCCTTCAGCATGTCCGAGATCCGCGGCCTGCAGTGGAGCGACCTGAAGGATGGCATCTTGACGATCAACCGCGTCGTCGTTGACGTCGGCACCGTTCCCACTGTGAAGGACATCGCCAAGACGGACGCGCGGATCCGCAGGCACCGCGTGCCGCCGTACATCCTCGTGCTTCTGAATCAGGCGGACCACAGCCAGCCCTGGATCGTGCCCATGAACCACGCCCAGATCTACCACCGGTTCGTCCGGATCTGCGGCAAGGCCGGGCTGGACCTCACCTTCCACGAGCTGCGCCACCTTAACGCCTCGGTCATGCTGCAGCTGAATGTCCCGGAAAAGTACGCGATGGAGCGCGGCGGATGGACTACACCGCACACGATGCGCACGGTCTACCAGCACACTTTCAGCGCCCAGCGCGTGGCCGTGGACGACCAGATGGATGCCTATTTCGAGGGTCTTTTGCACTGAAATATGACTCCAAAGTATGACTCGATGGCCGCAAGGCCTTGGAAATACTGAAATAGTCATGGGTTCGAATCCCCTAAGGTCCACCAAATAAGAACGGTAATTTTGATAGAATTGCCGTTCTTTTCTTTTGGTGCTATGATGAACGCAAGGACAAGACTGAGGGGCTGTCGGCGCTGGTGGATGATTGGTAAACAAGAGGTAAGATAATGCCGCAACACGATTACAGTGAACAGGATCTGAAATTTGCGGGTGAGTTCAGGGATATCATCCACGAAGAAGCCTTGGAAATCGTCAGAAAAACATATCCAAA
>JAEEGL016670047.1_pt1 | contig 28163 bp, 20 predicted proteins | sample 9134231 | NCBI WGS metagenome assembly JAEEGL01 (sample SAMN16246548, study PRJNA631951) | gut metagenome | biome: gut microbiome; feature: rumen; material: fiber-attached | host: Bos | place: Iran: Karaj | collected 2018-10
AGCAGTGGATAAAATTCTTCCTTAGAGGCATCGCCGAAACCGCGCAGGACGCCACCGCCGCCATAAAAAAGCTTAACGCCCTCCACGCCAAAAACGACAACCTTCTCCCCAACCAAAAGTTAAAAAACTTTCTCGTCCACCTGGAAAGCAACCCCATCATAACGATCCCCATCGCCGCGGAATGTCTGCAGTGTTCAAGGAATACCATGGCGAATTACGTCAAACTAATGTGCACCAAAGGCATTCTGAAACCAAGCTCCAAAACCCGCAAGACCGTCATCTATTCCTACGACTCCTACCTGAACATCCTCAGGGAAGGAACTACCTTATTCACCAATCTATATTAGAAGAAATGCATGATAAGCCACTTCTTTTCAGCGCCAAAGAATCTGCAAATAAGATATTTATATTTTTAACATAGTAACCACAAAGCTGCTTGCGTATAGTACACCAGCTTTTGTTATATACAAATTTAAGCCGCTAATTCATTATTAACATTTCAAAAACAATATAATCATGAAAGTTATAGATATTATCAGCAAATATGATGATATTTCCAATAAAGATATCTCGTGGGAAGAAATAAAATGTGATATAGAAAATCACATTACAGAACAACCAAAAGAGTTTGAAAACAAAGCTGAACAACTAGTTTTTAATACTTGCTTAATTAATCCCGAAGGGAAATTTATTTTCGAAGAAGTTTTTCTAAAATTAATAGAAAGTTTTCAAGACAAAAATAAAGTCTTTGATTATTACGAAAAGCGAGGAGGATTAGTACAAAATCCAATATTAAAAGCAGTCTATTTCAGTGCGATAATTCAATTCAAGAAAAAGTGTGCTGGAAGCCAAATAAACTTATCAATAATTATCAAATGGTTTGAAATTATCCACACTATTATAGATGAAGATTATTATAAATATGATCAACATAGATATAATGTCGCATGGTATGGATTTCTTATAGCAAGCAATAGCAAAAATGATAATTTAATTGAAATGTCTAAAAATGTATTATTACTGTTAGCCAAAAAAACAAAAAGCACATATATATTAATCAATATTTTTAAGATCGCTATAAAAAACAAGAATATTTTTAATCGTGATGATATGCATGAATTAATACAGCTACTTGATAATATGTTTGACAATTTATGTGCGGATAAAGAAAAACACTTTGTTAAACTGTTAGATATAACAAAAATTAAACTGGAGTATTATAATAGTGAAGCCCAGCCATTCCTAAATAAAATGCATAATTCTTTTAAAAAGCTATTATCTATATATCAAAATTCTGATTATGCTTTTTGCTCGTGGGATCTCAATAATTTATTAGAGCTTTGTAAAAAATATAATTTTAAGAATGAATACAAATTAATATTATTAGAAATTCAAAAACTAAGCAAAAGCATTTTAACCCCGGACAATTTTTTCGAAGTTAATATGCCAGTTAAAATTGTTATTAATAAAGAAATTATTGAATTGTTACCAAGGAAACCAATAGAAGATATTATTGATTATATATTATCTAATATTATCCCTGCAAAAGAAAATGTTGATGAATTGTTGAAATACAAAATACAAAAATGCCCGTTTTTGTATTCGGTTGGCATAAATTTAATATCTTCAGATTCAACTAATAGAATAGAATCACACATTGGTGGTTTTTTAGATGATATACTTGGACTTATTGCATATGAATTTCGTCAAATGATTGAAAAGAATTATTTTTTATTATCTTCTACAATAACTGCTTTAAAAAGGAAAGCAAAAAAGGAAGATTATCTTTCATATATTAAAGTTTCTTACTCATTCAAAAACTGTAACAAGCAAATAATCGAAAAATCTTTACAATCATTTGTTGATAATGATTTTATAACTTGTGTTCATCTGATGATACCACAAATTGAAAAAGCTTTAAGAGAAATTCTTATTTTAAACGACAAAGTTTATTTATCTGATGTAAAAAATCAGTCACATAAAGTTGTTCTTTTAGAAAATATGTTAAACGAAAGCGCAATTAAAGATTTTTTTGATATTAATGCTCTTCTATTTTTTAGAATGATTTTATGTGATGATCGTGGAATAAACATAAGAAATAATGTTTGCCACGGTTTCTTGTCGGATGATAGTATGTTGGGTGAAAAAGAAGCCGACTTATTAATGATAGTTATTCTCCTTATTGCGAAAAGCACCAGATGCTATCCACCAATGATTATATAAACTGACTTTGATTGACTTTCATAACCCCTTTTTCGTGACTGAAATGGTATAATTTTAATAATATGAACAATAGATTAAAGATTGCCATTTTAGGCGCCAGCGATTTCCAAAACCCCATGATCCTTAAGGCTAAGGAAATGGGACTGGAAACGCACGTCTTTGCCTGGGAATGCGGAGACATAGGCGAAAAGACCGCTGATGTCTTCCATCCTATCAGCATCGCAGATAAAGATGAAATACTCGTGGTTTGCCAAAAAGAGCAAATTTGCGGAGTGACCACTTGCGGCTCCGACTTCGCCGTAGTTGCTCAAAACTATATAGCGGAGAAAATGGGCTTGCCCGGTAATCCAATCTCTTCCACCCTCTGTTGTACTAACAAATACGCCATGAGAAAAGCCCTAAGGAAAGCCAATGTTCCCGTTCCCGCTTTCTTCAAAGTTTCTTTGGGAGCGGAGCTCCCGAAGGAACTTTTGGCTATCGCCTTCCCGCTTATCGTAAAGCCAACAGACAGATCCGGCAGCAGAGCCATCGCCAAGGTCAACAACATTGACGAGCTTAAAGCCGCCATAAAGGCAGCTTGTGACACTTCCTTCTCCCACGAAGCTATCGTGGAACAAATAATAGAGGGCCCGGAATACAGCTGCGAATCTATCTCTTTTAACAGCGAGCATCATACTCTGGCTCTTACGAAGAAATTCACTACCGGCGCACCCCGCTTCATCGAGACCGGGCATGTCCAGCCAAGCGACATCCCTGAGGGAATTCAACCTAAGGTCATCTCACAGGTCCATCAGGCGCTCACTGCACTCGGTATTAGGAACAGCGCCAGCCATGCGGAATTCCGCTTGCAACCCGACGGCTCTATAAGAATAATCGAAATAGGAGCGAGAATGGGCGGCGACTGCATAGGGTCCGATCTTACCATGCTTTCCACAGGCATAGACTTCCTTAAAGCCACAATCCAGGTGGCTCTGGGAGAAAAGCCCGATATAACTCCAGAGCATCCTCATTCCCCCACTGAGATCAGATTTATTTTTAACGAGGAAGATCTCAGCGCATTCGACAAGATCAAAGACGATCCCAGCATATACAGGTACCACATAGAAAGCAAACGATCCGGGGCTGTCACCGACAGTTCTTCAAGATTAGGTTATTACATAAAAACCACAAGATAACAAAATGAACAAAAAAATCGTTCTAGTTTTCGGAGCCACCGGCGAGACCGGCGTCTACACCGTTGATTACCTCAAGAATCATCTTGACCCCAACGAATTTGAAGTCGCCGCCACCGGGAGACGCGCCACGGATTACTTCACGAAACTCGGCGTGAAATATTATCGCTGCGACATGGAAAATCCCAACGGCTTCAATGAACTTCCTAATGAAAACATATATGCAGTTGTGCATTTGGCTGCAATGTTGCCAGCCCGTATGGAAGGTTATCAGCCAGAAAAATATATTGACTCTAACATTAAGGGGACTCTAAATGTTTTGGAATATTCAAAAAGAGTAGCTGTTGACAAATTTCTTTTTACAAAATCAATAGCTGATTATTATGGATATTTAAAGGAAGGATTAAATTTCTTTCCAGCTGATATGCCTCCTAAGTTCAATTACTGTACTGACCACACTGTTTATGCTATAAGCAAGGTTTGCGCCTGCGAACTTATAGAACATTATCATCAAAAATATGGTCTGAAAAGTTTTGTGTTCCGTTTGCCAAACATTTATTGCTATCATCCGCACAAAATGTACTTTGTGAATGGCAAAAGCATACCGATTTCTTATCGTTTCGTTATAGATAGAGCAATTAAAGGAGAACCTATAGAGGTTTGGGGTGATCCTAAAAAAGGGAGAGATTTGGTTTATGTTAAAGATTTTGCCCAAATTATTTACAAAGCAATAATCTCCGAGTGCGAAGGTGGCGAATTTAATGTAGGTTCTGGAAGATTAACCCCAATTTTAGAACATTTTCAAACTATGGTAGACGTTTTCAGTCCTGAGAACCATAAATCAGAGTTCATTTTTTGTCCTGAAAAACGTGATAGTGTTAACTATTGGATGGACATAGAAAAGACAAAAAGAGTTCTAGGCTATGAGCCGCAATATAATTGCCGTGCCTATTTGGAAGACTATAAAAAGGAGATGGAACTTAACCGTTTTGCCGGGCTTGTATAATTATGAAAATTAGTTTTGTTATTCCTTGTTATAGAAGTGAAAAGACTGTTAGTTCTGTAATTGCTGAGATAATAACAATTATGGACTCATCTCAGTATGATTATGAAATTATAGCTGTTAATGATTGCTCCCCAGATAATGTCTGGAGAGTACTTAAAGATCTTGCCGCATGTAACAAAAAAATCAAGGCTATATGCCTTGCAAAAAACATGAATAAGCCTTCAGCCTTAATGGCAGGATTTAATTATTCTTCAGGAGAAAGAATCGTTTTTTTAGATGATGATGGCCAATGTCCAATGAATCGTGTTTTCGATCTTTTGAAACCTCTTGATGAAGATTATGATGCCTCCATTGCACGTTATCCCAGGAAAAAGCAAAGTGCCTTTAAAAATTTTGGCAGTTGGTTAAATGCTGTAATGGCTAGAATTATGATTAACAAGCCTAAAGATTTACAGATTTCTAATTTTGTCGCTGTAAAACGTTTTGTGGTTAACGAAATAATAAAATATGATTTGCCTTACCCATATTTTGGAGGACTTCTTTTACGCACTACTAGTAAAGTTACAAACGTTGAAATGGAGGAAAGATCCAGAACTGTTGGAAAAACAACTTTTACTTTTTTTAAGCTACTAGGCGTATGGACAAACGGATTAACAGCGTTTTCAGTGAAACCGTTACGTCTTGCTTCCCTTATCGGTACAGCCTATGCCCTTTTAGGTTTCCTCTATGGACTATATACTATTATCAATAAAATTATACATCCTGGAGTTATAAAAGGTTATAGTTCTACAATATCTATCCTAATGTTTACTTGCGGTATTATGATGCTTATGCTTGGCCTCATCGGTGAATACTTAGGCCGCATCTACATATGCATCAACAAATCCCCTCAATATGTGGTCAGAGAGACTGCCAATATTGAGAAGGAAAAGAAGGAAGAATGATCAAATTCATTGAAAGTTGCCGAGAGACCGTATCACGTTGCTATCAAAGTCAAAGCGACTTTGACCGTGTGATTGGCAAAGTCATCTTCCATGTTCTTTGCTTCTGTTATTTCTTCGTCAAGAATTACGCCCCTTCCAAAGCAAACGAAGTATCCGAAAGGCTCTTGGAACTAGGCCGCGTAAAGGATCTGGAACAAGCGAAAAAAGATATTCTCAAGTGGTACACATGCTACCGCTATGAGCCCTGGGAATACGCTGCCTACCGCTTTGAGGAAAAGACAAAAGAAGAACGCCTCAAATTCTACTCCGACAATGACCGTATCCGTTTCGGCTCCATAGTCAATAACATCATTGACTGCAAGATCCTTGACAACAAGGCTAAGACATACGAACTCTACAAAGACGCCTTTAAGAGAGACGTTATCCTTATCAACGGCGAACAAGACTTCCCTAAGTTTGAAGCTTTCTGCCAAGGCAAGACCAAATTCTTCGGCAAACCGATAACCGGAAGCTATGGCGTAAAAGCCATAAAACTTACTCCCGAAACAGACCTAAAAGAGCTTTTTGCCGAGCTGCTCAAAACAAAGCTGCGCCTTTTTGAGGAACCCATCCAGCAGTGCCAGGAAATGTCTTCTCTAAACCCCGAAAGCGTCAACACCGTCCGCTTAGCCACTCTCCTTACCGGAGACAAGATTGACATCCTGTTCTCATACGTCAGATGCGGCAGAAAGGGCTTCTCGGTAGACAACAGCGGCGTAGGAGGCTTCCTCGCTTCAGTTGATCCAGAGACCGGCATAGTCTTTACCGACGGAGTCTCAAAAGATGGCAACGCTTTCGCAACACATCCTGACTCTGGCGTCGCCTTTAAAGGTTTTAAGGTTCCAAGATATGAAGAAGCAAAAGCCTTAGTCGCGGAACTCGCCAAACGTCTACCCAGCGTCCGTTATGTTGGCTGGGATCTTGCCGTGACTGACCAAGGAGTCGTAGTAGTAGAAGCCAACAGCTTCGCCATGTTGTCGGGATGCCAGTTCTCGACCAATAACGGCAAGAAAGAGTATTTCGAGTCTTTCCTCCAGAATAAATCATGAACGTTAAAAAGCTGTCAGCCGATTTTATCTACACCTGCGGATCGCGGGCGATAGTCAATGCCGCGCAGCATCTTTTTATCTTCCCTTGGATCAATAAAGTCTCCGGTCCGGAAAACGCCGGACGCATTCTCGCTTGCCTTTCCATCATCTACATCTTCTCGACAACCTTCGGCGTCGGCATGTCCAATATTCGTCTGGTTGAGGATAGAAAAGGCACAGGCAGAAACGGCGACTATCTTACCATTATGGGCATAGGAGCCGTGCTACTTATAGCGGTAGCTATAGTCGCCAAGCATTTCAACTTTGATCCTCAGGTAAACCTAGCCTGGTTTTCCCTGCTCCTCATAGTCAATATGATCCGAGTCTACGGCGAAGTGGACTTCCGCAAGAATCTCCATTTCTCAAAGTACTTCCTCTACTTCGTCCTTATCACCATTGGCTATATCGGAGGCGTATTCGTCTACAAACTAACCGGCAACTGGACCCACATCTTTCTTACCGGTGAATTCCTAGCCATAATCATGCTCATCACAAGGAAGATGGTCTTTCTCCCCTCCCTTCCATCCGATAAGCTGCTTTATCTTACCAAGGCCATATTCCTGCTCTACTTGAGCACAATAATGGTTCAGATAGTCACCAGCGGTGACCGTCTGATCTTGAAGTACTTCTTAGGCGACAGAAGCGTTACCGTCTATTCCTCCTTATCCCTTGCCGCCAAAATAGCCAACATGGTGATATTTCCCTTAGGCACTCTTCTTCTCAGCTATCTTACCGCCAAGACCATTCCGCAAACAAAGAGGTGGTTCTTCAAGGTCTCAGGTGCCTGGATCTCTCTTTGCATCTGTGCCTTCATCGGCACCCTTATAATTGCCCCTTTCTACGTCAAATATTTCTACCCGAATCTCTACGAAGATATAGCCGGACTAAACCTCATCGTCAACTTTGGCTTAGTCCTCGCTATGATCGGCTACCTCTTCAGGACCTACCTTATTGCCATCTCCAACGCCACGGTAGTCTTCATATTCGAAGCGTTCTTCGCAATAGTTCACTTAACTCTTGCCATAATATTTACGAAGCAATACGGCATGATAGGCTACGCCTGGGCTGTCATAATAGGGAGAGGAGCAAGACTTATCACTGGATCTATTCTCTCACTCCACTTCATAAACAAAATTGAGCGAACAAGTGGACAATAAAACAAGAATCAACGTTTTCGGCGATCTTTGCCTCTTTGGCGTCGATCCGAACAGCTTCAAGTTCGGAGACGACGTCAAAGCCCTTATGCATGATGCTATAAACGTTGGCAATCTTGAATGTCCCATAACAGAAGCCACCACTCAAATTGGCTTCAAATCCGCTCACTTCAAAGTCTCCCCTGACTCTCTCTCCCTAGTCCAAGAATTCCAAGTCCTCTCTCTCGCTAACAACCACATAGCCGACTACCTAGAACAAGGCATTCAGGACACCATCAATAATCTTGATAAAAAAATCTTACAATATTTTGGGCTTGGTAAGACTCTAGATGAAGCTTTAGCACCTCTCATTATCTATCGCAACGGACATAAAGTCGCCTTCTTCGGAGCCACCCGCTGGTCTAACATTGACAAATCCCACTCTACCGGCACTGCCCCTGAAAGCATAAGCAAGATCAAAAAACAGATCAGAGCCCTAAAGGAACTGGGCTGTATCGTTATCCCCTACTTCCACTGGGGATACGAATACGTCCGTATTCCAGCCCCCAGAGAGCGCAAAATAGCCAAAGCCTGCATAGACGCTGGAGCGGACATAGTCATAGGTTCCCACCCTCACATCTATCAGGGCTATGAGATCTACAAAGGCAAGCCTATCTACTACAGTCTAGGCAACGCAATCTTCCTATCCGAGCGCTTCAACAACGGCATGGCGCCTATAAAGGACGACCCCAGACTCTTCAACGCCTTCTTCCTGCAAATCACCTTACAAGACAATCAAGTACAAGTCCAACCCATAGGTTACCAGCTTTCCGACACAGGTCTCCGTCTCCTCACATCAGAAGAGCAGGAAAAACAAATCCAAGAGTTAGAAGAAGTCTCCGAAATTCTCCGCAAGCCCTACATAAGGTACTGGAAGCAATATTACCGTCAAGCAGTCTCTTCCTGTGACCATCACATCTACATGAAGCACCGCTTCCAAAAAATAGATGAAAAGAAAACCAAGGATAAATTAAAGCTCCTCCTAAATTTCAACTCTCAAGATCTCAGGAATAGACTAGCCCACTTATTTCGTTGGTTTTTCAAATGAAGAAACAGCTTCTCCAATGGTATAAAAGCGATAGTAAGATGAAAAGCGCCTTAGCGCTTTTTATCATGACTATCTTCATGATAGCCTACATCGACATGAAGGCTATCAAAAGAACCGCTAATGCCATAGATCCAAAGCTCTTCTGGGACATCTTCTTTACTGACCTCATTTTCGGCTTCGAGCCTTCAAACTACGCTGAGTATCATTTCCATAACAAGCCTTTAAAACAGCGCTTAACCTTTCTATCCTTTACTGAAATGATCCTCTTCTCAAGATCTATTAATCTAGAAGCCGACATAGACATCCTCGATAAAAAGCAGAACACCTACGCCTATTTCAAGGAGTATTTCCATCGCGACCAAATATTGATCAAAACTCCTGAAGACAAACCAAAATACGACGAATTCATCCAAAAGCACAAAACCTTCTTCGCCAAACCATCTGGCAGCGCTAGCGGACACGGAGCCAAAATCGTCAACACGCAAGAGCAAAATAAAGGCCAAGTCTTCACTGAACTTATCTCCCAGGGCGAATACATCCTGGAGGAGCGAATCGTCCAATCCCATGAAATAGCCAAATTCAACCCAACAAGCATCAATACGATTAGAACCGCTTTAATCAACACCGAAGATGGCATACAAATGCTCTTCGCCGAACTCCGTACTGGAAGAAAAGGCTCAATAGTCGACAACGGCGGCTCCGGAGGCGTCCTCATCCCCATAGACATTATTACTGGTAAGCTCTGCAAATACGGTTTCGACAACACCGGCAAGACCTATACTGCCCACCCCGACTCAAACATTAAATTCGAGAATTTCCAGATCCCCAAATGGAATGAGATCAAGCAACTCTCCAAAGACCTCATGGCAAAGATTCCGAACCTTAAATATGTCGGCTGGGATATCGCCATCACAAACCAAGGCTTATCCTTAGTCGAAGGCAACAGCCGGGCTATGTTAGGCGGGCTTCAAGGAATGCATCCTGAAGGTTTCAAAAAAGAACTTCTGCATATCCTAAGGCAAAACAGGATCCCTGAATCATTCCGAACCAAACAGAAGGAGATCTTCCAATGATCAAGATCTCCTTCCTAGGCGATATAATCTGCCAGCTCCCCTTCCTCAAGGCCGCCCAAAAGCGAGGGAACGACTTCTACACCGCCTTCGAAAATCTCCAGCCGCTCCTTCAAGACTCCGACTACGTCGTAGCCAACCTTGAAACCCCAATAGCCGGAGAAGAAGCCGGCTATACCAACGACGTTTACTCCTTCAACACACCAGCAGCCTTCCTAGACGCCCTCAAACGCCTAAAAATAGATCTTTATCTCACTGCCAATAATCATTGCCTAGACCGAGGCATAAAAGGCCTTAAAAACACTCTTAGAGAGCTAGACGACCGTCAAATGGCCCACACCGGCACCGGTCCAAAACGCTACCATCTTGCCAAAATCTGCGACACTACCATAGCCTTCCTAAATTACACCGCCTGTGTCAATGAAGACAAATGGAAGCTATACGGTCACAATCTAGCCCCAACCGACCTCAATCTTCTCATAGACATCGACAAATACCTAGCCTATAGAACCAAAATCAGAAGACAAACCATCTCTTTCTACACTCTAAGGAAGAAACTAGGCAACGCAATCCCCAAATCCATCCAATTAAAGCTCAAATCCGCCCTCGGCATTAAACAGCATCCCACATATGATAACGAGCCTCTAGACGCTTTTAAGGGAGAGCGGCTCGACCAGGTCCAGCAAGACATATCCCAAGCCAAATCCGAAGCCGACATAGTCATCCTTCTCCCCCACTGCGGTGGCCAATTCAACACCAAGCCAGGCAAACTTTCCCAAGAGCTCTTCCAAACGCTTTTCGACTTTGGAGCAGATGCCGTCATCGGCAACCATCCCCACACTATCCAAGAAACAGGCCTCCACAACGGCAAGCCCTACGCCTATTCCCTAGGCAACGTCTCATTCTCTCCTTCTTATCCATTTCAAATAAAGTCCTCCCATCCAGAAATAGGAATGATCTTCAACATCTTTATTGAAGAAAAAACAATAGTAAAAAAGACTACATCTCGAATAAAAACAACTGAAGACATAGACCAATATCCTATAATAAATATTTCAAATTGATTTTAATTAAACATAACGAACACGGATAATTATAAACAAATAGCATATAAGTAAATACAAACGGTATGAATAATGATATTAATAAAATAAAAGCCGGAGCGTTTTTTTGGAACACCGCTTCAGGAGTTATCAATGCCGGTCAATCAGCAATTATTCTTATTTTAATATCTTATTTTTTAACTAATATAGACGCCGGAATATATACTATTGCAATTGCTATTGGAAATATAGTTTCAGTATTTAGTAAATATGGTATGAGAAATTATCAAGTTACAGATATTGAAGAAAAATATAATTTCAATCAATATTTATCATGTAGAATAATAACCATCTTTATTACTTTATTTTTTGTAATTGCTTATTTGTTCGTCCAATACTTTCTTGGCAACTATTATCTTGAAAAAATATTGATCGTCTTATTTATAAGCCTATGGTATTTGATAGAAAGCATAGAAGATGTCTACTATGGGATGTATCAACAAAAAGGTAGATTAGACATAGGAGCCAAGTTTTTTACAATTCGTTTGCTTATTTCAGCAATTTTAATGTGCGGACTTATTTTCTTTAAAATTTCTTTATTGATATCTTCCATATTTACTTTCATAATTAGTCTTGCTTTTGCTTTGATTTTTATTAGAAAAACCATAGGCAAATTTCAAATAAATAAGGTTACTATTAATTTAAAAAACGCATTAAATATATTACTAATATGTTTCCCTCTTTCACTGGCTACAACTTTGTCGATTTATATAGGCAACTCACCAAAATATTTTATTGACTTTAATCTTAACGACACATCGCAAGCGATTTTTGGTTATTTGATGATGCCAGCTTTTACGATTATGGTAATTAACCAATTTATTTATCAACCAATTATTCGTGATTTAGGAGAATTGTGGTACAAAAATGAAAAAAATGTTTTCGTAAGAAAAGTTTTTATTCAATACATAGTTGTTGCTTTTATAACTTTGATAACAATTGCACTAGGAGCCACATTAGGAATTCCTGTCCTAAACATCTTGTATAATACAAGTTTAGAAAGTTATCGTAAGGAATTTGTGGTTCTTCTTCTGGGCGGAGGGTTTTTCGCTCTATCAAGCTTTGTTATGGTTCCTCTAACAGCAATGAGACTTCAAAAGCAACTTGCTTTAGGATTTATAGCCGTTTCAATAATAAGTTTTATAATAGGCCCTATTTTCGTTCAAAGATTTGAAATTTTAGGTGCTTCTTTACTTTATCTAATACTTAACGTATTGTTATCAATATATCTGACTGTTTGTATCCTTATTGGATGTAGAGAAAAAACTAAAACATTTAAATAAATATTCCCTCAAGTAAGTCTTAATCATTCTCATGCTTTTGTGAGTCAAAATTAATTTTATCGCGTATAACAAACTGAGGAGACTCATTAATTGAAATATAAATCCTACCGAGATATTCACCAATCATTCCAAGCATAAGCATGATGAGGCCTCCAATAAACAATATTAAAGCAATTATTGAACTCCAACCATCATTAATAGCTGGATTTATAATTTTTCTCACAATAATAAGCACTCCAAAAAAGCCACCAGCTCCAGCACAAACAAAACCAAGAAGAGATGAAACTCTCAAAGGTTTAATAGAAAAAGCTGTAAGCCCGTTTACCCAAAGACTAACCATCTTAAAAAAAGTAAAGGTTGTTGATCCCTCAAGTCTTGAACGTTCTTCCATAGGAACATTTTTTATCGCACCAGTTGAACGTAAAATAAGTCCAGTTAAATACGGATAGGGATTATCATATTTTATAATCTCCTTAACTATGTACTTCTTAAGTGCCATAAAATTGGTGAATTGGATGTTTTTCGGCTTATCGATAATCCACTCAGTCATTTTTTTATTAACGATTGTTCCAAAATCCTTAAATAGTGTTTGTTTCCTTTCGGGATAATCGGCCATAGAAACGTCAAACCCATTATGCAAAGGTTCAATCAAATCAAATAATTTATCCATGGGACATTGCCCGTCGTCATCCATAATAATAACAATATCACCACTTGCAAGATTAAGCCCGGCCATTACAGCTCCGGGTCTATTCATGTTTTTTGCGAGATGTACTGGTTTTATTTTTTTGTCTTCAATTGCAAGTTTAATAAGGACATTCCAAAGATTATCTGGAGAACAATCATTAACAGGAACAATTTCATAGTCATAATCCGCATTTTTTGAAACAATTTCTCTTATCTCATTGATAACAGGCTCAATAGTCTTTTCGCTACGATAACAAGGAATAACAAAACTAATAATTTCCATTGTTCAATTCATCCTTAATGTTGTTGATGCAAGTGCAGATTTCTCTAATTCTATTTTCTCCTATGAGTAAAGGAAAATTAAGAATTGATTTTTCCGCAGAATATGCATTTTTATATAAAGAATAGTCGTCAAATAAAATTGAGGAAACTGGATACCAATCGCTAACGGGTACTTTTTTTTCAAGAAGTTTTTTTACAAAAATATCCCTAAGATCTGAAGAAACATTTATATTGAACCTCCATGGTACTGAACCATCGGCAAAAAAATAAGGTTTTAAAATTTCACAATATTCTATAAGAGAATTGTATAAGAAATTCTCTTTCCGCCTAACATTTATTATATAATCTAATTCTAATTCTATCTTTGTTCTAATTTTATCTTCAAATTCTTCAGAAAGTCTATAAATAAAATTTTTAGCCAGGTTTCTATGACATACTTGGTAAAATTCACTCCCGATAATACTGGTCTTGCTGTTTCTGAATAAACGATATTGTTTCGAAAACATCATATTAGAAACAAAGGAATCTCCTTCAAACAAATTTAATGAATTGTATAATTTCAATTCATTTTCAAGATCGTTATTGCTGGCAAGAATTCCCCCATCACCCAAATCAATCGTTTTAGAATAACCTGTGCTGAAAACCGAATAATCGCCAAAAGAGCCTAACTCTACTCCATCAAGTGTCGCTCCCATAGCTGAAGCACAATCTTCTATTACAATAATCCCTTTATCTTTGCAAAAATTGACAATATTCACAATATCTATAGCAGGATTCCCGTACATATGAGGCACAATAATTGCTCTTGTCTTTTTAGATATTGCAATAATTAGTGTCTCTAATGTTATATTGCCAGAACAATTATCAACATCGCAAAAAACCGGTTTGTTCCCAGAATAGATAATAGGATAAATGGCAGCGTAACATATGTTGGAAGGTACAATAATCTCGGCATCACGGAATCTTGCTTTAAGTAGCAAATAAATAGCCGTCGCTCCTCGACCCACAATAAGCTTGTTTTTTAGAAAATCAAGCATGAGAATTAGAAAGTCTTCGGTTTTTGATTTTCAATAACAAAATGATAGTTGTGAAATTTTTTTGATTTCCACTCTTTTTTATAATCAGCGTACAAGTCATAAAGTGAAGTGAATTTGGGTTTCCAACCTAGTTCCCTTTCTGCTTTGGATATATCATATACATATCCTCTGGTCAAACCTGGTTTTTCAGGACAGCAAACGACTTCAGATTCTTTTCCGGATGAAAATATTTTTGCTAAAGCAAGAGCTTCTTCGTATTGCGAATATCCAACACCAGAAGCAATATTAAAAATCCCCTTTGCTTCCTTTGTGGCGAAAGATGCTTCAATAGCAGTCAAAACATCTTTAATATAAACATGATCTCTTTTGATACTCTGGTCTCCCCAAACATACATGGTATCGCCCTTTAGAGCACTTTCAAAAAATATTTCAAAAGTGCTCTTTTTATAACTGCCATCAGCATTAAGATGACCTAGAAGCTCACCATAACCATGAACACCTGTAAGCCTAAGTGCTACAGCATTCAATCCAAAGTCTTTGTTATAATATTCCACAAAATTCTCAGCAGCAATTTTTGAAATAATATATGGGGTGTGATCTCCTGTAAAACAAGGATATGTTTCTTCAGATATAGGTTTCCCATCAGTTACCTTAACATCGTTATAAACTTTATGAGATGATGTAATAACGACCTTCTTTATGCCATGCAAACGAGCATATTCTAGAACCTTATAGGCCCCCAATGTATTAAGTGTAAAGAAATCTTCAACGGGAGTCTCATGTTCAGCGATTCTTGCAGAGAGATCAATAATCGCATCCACATTTTCTGGTAAATTTTCAAATGATCTATCATCATTCAAATCGAAATATTGAAAAGGGATATCATTTTCTTCAAAAAATGGCTTAATTTTTACCGATCGTCCTAAAGCTAAAATGTCGTATCCATTTTCTCTAAGAAATGAACAAAGATATCTTCCTATGTATCCAGTTGCACCGATTACTAAAATCATAATATCCTCCTTTTTGTAAAAATAGTTCTAAGTACCAAGTATATTATCAAATTTTCATTTGAACAGCAAGACAAAAAATAGTTATTGTCAAGTTTAAGTATACATAAAAACATTATTTTGTTGTGTCTTTCAAGGAAACATCGGTAAAATAATATAAACCAGATCCTTTACAAGATAAAAACAATCTATGTTTTCCAGAATTTACACATAGAAAATCTTTAGAATAATTTACCCAATTATCAGAAGGTTTTGTATACAAATATCTCTCATTGCTAACATTATCATCTCTAAGGATCGCAAAAGAACCTTTGATTTCCGATTTCGCTTTAAAAGAAAGTCTATAAACGTGGCCGGAAATCATTGATATCGTTTGAAATAACCTGGTTTGATATCCAGGATTTCCTGATATTTCCACACAATTTTTGTTATTATCAACTGAAATAAAATTAATATAGTCGTTGTATGACCAATTATTTAATCCATTGCTAAAATCTCCATTCTTAATTAATTCGTCAGAATTGTTAATTAATTCTTGATTTGGATAAAATACTTTATTATCTCTCAGTTCAATAATCTTTATTTGTTTAATAAAAATGATGCCATCTTCGCTTTTGTTAGAATATTGGATCCTTATATTAAAATTAGTGTCATCATCAGAAGAAAATATTAAATAGGAGTTAATAATCTGATTATTTTTTTCAATCCCTGAAAAGTAAAAATATTTGTCTTTACCATTATAATTTTTAACGCAAGCAGCCAATCCAACATTGGATGAACAAATGTTGTACGGCATTATTTCAACAATAGCTTTGTATGTTTTTCTTTTCTCAGTAATAAAATCTTGAGAAATAGTAGACCACCCTCCCCTGCCGGAAATACAAGCACATGTCTTATTTAACATATTAGTTAAAGAAAAATTTATGATGCCATTCCCTTTTAATTTCCAATCCATAAATCCATTGGAAAAATCAGGATTTCTAATAATACTCCTATGCTCATTTGTATTTGATAAATATTCAATAATATTAGTTTTTCTATTTGCCCATTTGTTTAAAACCTTGCTGCACAATCCTTCATTAGACGATATTATTTGGCTTAATAGAAAAGAAACATCATCGTTATAGCAATATTCAGGGATATTTACAACATTAATAAATATATCTGAAATCTTACCCAAATATTCAACATTTGAAAGTTTTTTAACATTTTTCTTTGTAAATAAAATAATCCTATTATAGTTTGAAGGCGGCGAATCAATCCAACCAATGTAATAACATTTCCATCTATTTCTGGAACTTTTAAGCTTGATTCCATATGGTATGGATGCATGCGGTTCCATAAAGTCGGTAAGAATAATATCGCCATCTCGAAAACATTCATCCAATTTTTCAAAATACCGAGTAACAGTTTTATATGGTTTATAAACACCATAACTTAATATTTTAAAATGTACAAAAAAGAGAGAAAAAACAAATAAGATAGCAAAGATAATTAAACTAATAGAATCTTTAAATTTGTTTTTTGATAAATGGAATAGATTCAGGAATGCCTTAATCGAATCCGAAAAAAACAGAGAAAATAAAATAATATCAATTAAGAACAAAAATAAAATATATCTTGATCTCAAAGGTTCTGGAACAACATTCCTAGGAACAAACCTCAATAAAATAAAAGTCCCAAATCTGATAAAAACTAAATATAAAACAATGTTCTTGTGTTTATTGAATATCAGTAGAATTATGGATACAGCAATAACAAATGAAAATGCATATGGTTGTAATAATTTAAATTCTCTAAGGAAATCTGAATAAAATACATTTAATGTTTTGTAATTTAAATTATTAATTAAAAAATCATTATTAAAAAACGACAAAAGAGACGAAAGACCATTTCCATGACCACTATGATAATCTTGATAAATAATTGCAGGGACAAAAAAAGCCGGAATTGCCATCAATAATATATATATAAAAGCTTTGAATAATCGTTTGATAAATACTTCCCTTTTTATACCTTGGAAAAAGCGAAAAACAAGAAAAAGACACAATGAAATATTACTTACTGCAAAAAAGATCCAAAAACCATAATGAGAAAGCATTCCACAAAAACCAATAATCATATATAAAATATGATATTTAATTTGATTTTTGTCATCAAACGAGTTATTAAGAATATTGATTGCAGATAACAGAGATATTGCAACACATAGCAGCATAAAAGGATAATACCTACCGTCTCTGGAATAATAAATTAAACAATAAGAAATAGCACATAATAAGGATGAAATTAAAGATGCAAAAGTATCAGATATTTTACGTAATATAAAGTAGATAACAAAAACTAATAAGGTTCCAAAAATAACATTTGGTATTCGTAATTCAAAAGGCGTTAAATACGTTCTATGTGATATAAGACATATTATGGAAGCATAAACTTTCATAATAACGCTAAAAAGAAGCGTTGTTCTAGTGTGAGACGCTTCAAAAATCTTTTTTAAAGAATAAAATGCTCCGCTTTCAGTAAAATATTCATCCAACCAAAGATCTTTTGTCCCTAAAAATCTTAATCTAAGCCATAGTGCTATAAGTGTAATAAGAAATAAGAATATGAGGGATAAAATTTTTTTCCTCTTATCAATAAAGGTCAAAATTTTATATAAAAAATGAAATTTGCCCATTTTATATTAACCCAGAATCTTATCTTATAACTATGTAATATATTGATTTATTAATCAGATATTTTCAATTCTCACTAAAATTATTCGTTCTTAATTAATTTGGCAAAAGGAGAACCATCTTTTTTAAAGTAATTCCCTTTCTTAAGTGACCACCAATCAGATACACTACAAAAAGCATTTGAATCAGATAATATCATTAATTCGTTCACATTTTTAATTTTAATTTTCAAATTGAAATTTTGCAAATTATAAGCATCTCCTGTATTATCAATCATACCAATTGTGTTAGTAATAACCATAGATTTAATCGCTTCATCAGATAATTTAATAGCAACGTTTTGCCAACTTTTAAGAGGAGGAGCATTATATGGAAGTAAGCCAACAGGGACACCATTAAAAATTAAAACTTTATTAGAGTATGCTCCACCGTTAACTTCAAAAATATCAACAAATAATGTGGCCTCTTCAATATTGATTGGATCGAATAAATTAAAATCATTATTCGAATTTTCATCACCTTCATTCTTCGTTGACAATTCTGATGATACTCCTTTTTCTACATTTGAATTATCAGAACAATCAATTACATTGCTTACACTCTCACTGGATATTATCATTTTCTGAGATGCAGTTTTATCAATTAAATATTCTTTTTCTTGCCTTTCGTTTTCTACGCTTGATTGAAGTTTTCTGTCGCAGGCTAGATTTGCAAAAAGGAAGAAAGAAAGCAAAATGAGAAATAAGATGGCGTTGACTCTAGCATTCATATTTATACTCCTTATAAGTTTTGTATTGCCTTAGAAATTACCTGAAAGGCAAAATTAAGTTCTTGATCAGTTATTGTAGTAGACGGGAGGAAACGAAGAACAACGTTGTGAGTGCAGTTGCAGAGTACTTTGTTCTCTAGGCAGTAGGCGGATACGGGAGCGCCGGGTTTGGTGAGCTCGATGCCGTAGATGGCGCCGAGGCCGCGGTAGTCCTTGATCTTGTCGGGATACTTGGCTTTGAGAGCTTGGGCTTGAGCGTCAAATTTTGTTTTGAGGTTTTTGGCCTTAGTGAGGAGGTCTTCCTCTTCGATGGTCTTGAAGGTGGCGATGGAAGCGGCGCAGACTAGCGGGTTGCCGCCGTAGGTGGAGCCGTGGTAGCCGGGCTGCATAAGGTCGGCTATTTCGGGCTTGGCGACGATCATGCCGATGGGAGCGCCGGAACCGGCGATCTTGGCGACGGCCATGATGTCCGGAGTGATGTCGAAGTTCTGATAGCCGAACCAGGTGCCGGTACGGCCTACGCCGGTTTGGACTTCGTCGCAGATGAGAAGGCAGCCTCTTTTCGTGCAGAGCTCCCTGAGCTGCTGCATGTATTCTTTCGTCGGGATGTTGACGCCGCCTTCGCCCTGTACGGGCTCAAGGATCACCGCTACGGTCTCGTCGTCTATGGTTTGTTCCATGGCCGTGATGTCATTGTAGGGAACGTAGGTGAAACCTGGGACTAGAGGCGTGAAGGGAGCCTGGTATTTTTCCTGAGCGGTGGCGGTAAGGGCGCCGAAGGTCCTGCCGTGGAAAGAATTTGTGGTGGTGATGAATTTATACTTTGTTTTAGCTTGGTTCTTGCCCCAGTTACGGGCGACCTTCATGGAGCCTTCTATGGCTTCCGCGCCGGAGTTGCAGAAGAAGATCTTTCCGGGGAAGGAACGCTTGATGACGAGCTCAGCCAGTTCGGGCTGGAGCTCGTTGTAGTAGTTGTTCGGAAGGTGAATGAGCTTTTCGGCTTGGTCTTTTATGGCTTGCACTACCTTGGGGTGGCAGTGGCCCAAGAGGCCTGTCCCCCATCCGGGGAAAAGGTCAAGGTATTTGTTGCCGTCTTTGTCGAAGAGCCAGGATCCCTCGCCTTTTACGAAAGCGGGTTTGACCCTGGTGTAGGTCTTCATGATGTAGCTGTCATAATTGTCGTATATGTTCATTGCTTTTAGTCCTGAAGAAATTGGGTGCCGATATTTCGCAGATGAAGATTTCTTTTACGAGTTAAATTTACAAGTAAAAAGATAAACTATCAATATTAATATTATATCATAAAAAACATAATGATTACTATCAAGTCTAGATATCAAATTAATAACCGTTATCAAATAGCAAAGTACGGAATCAGAAAAATCATCTTTGATGATTAAAAATAAATTTATTACAACGAATATTTTTTATATCAATTGAAGGATTATTAAAATAACAAATTTGTAAAAATACTTTTGAATCTTTCATAGCAATAATAGGTAATATGAATTTCCTCCAATTAGAATTCAAGTCAAAATCCTTAAATGAAAATGATTCTTGTAAATATAAATGATTGTTTTCATCATAAAAATTTAAAAATATACTGGTATTTGAATTGTTATTAAATTTAACACCCATTGATTTAGACTTCCTAGCTTCAAATATTATATTAATTATGTCACCATTACTTATATAAAAATATTGAGATAAAGAATCAGAACATTTAGGATCTTTAGAATTAAAACGAACAAAATTATAATTATCTTCAGAAAGAATCACAAAATTAGTTGTGGTGTTTATCCAGTTTTTAAGGCCAGAGGAAAAATCACCATTTGACATTAAATTAGTAGATGCATTTATATCATTAAATATTCCATTTAAATCTATGTTGGAATATTTTTCCCTCCAAGAATCAATAATTGTATTTTTATTTAGATGAGAAAATTTAGAATAAGATTTGATCGATTTCGAAATTAATGCCATAAAAAGTATAGCAGTTGGTTTTTGATTAATAGGTATTAAAAACATTTTTCTCGTTGTCCCTTCTCCCAATCCTGGAACAATTTTTCCTATGTTGCCAACATTGCCTAGAAAAAATAATCCCTCGTCAAAATCAATTTGTCCACCGGTTGTAACAATCAAATTATTCACATCATCAGGAATAGAAGTTTTTTCGGAAAAAGAACCCAAAAAACCACAATGATCTTTTGGTAGAAAACCGGCGTTTTGAGCATGATTAAGATAACACGAAAATTCTAAGTCATCTGTTAAAATATATGAGCCTGGTCTATAAATTTTATTAATATCATCAACATAGGATTGTAAATAAATAAACGGTTTAAAGGCATCTGTGTCAAAAATTTTAGGGATATAAATAAATGACCAGAAAGAAAGGAAAATAACTATTACTAATAATGACAATAAATTGCGTTTAAATTTTGAAAAAGTTGGTATGAAATGAAATAAATAATCGAGAAAATACGAAATAAAAATAGAAAAAATTAAAATATCAGCGCATAAAATAAAAATTACATATTTAGGAAGAAGAAACTCTTTTATTAGACTTCTAGGTAAAAACCTCGCAAAAACAAATGGTATAAATTTTATAGCAAAAAGATATAGGGTAGTAATCCGAATTTTAATGGAATCATTTTTATAATAGTTTGAAAACGAAATAACAAAAAGCAATAATCCCATTAATATGATAATAATTAAAAAATAGTTTGCAAAAGGCACATTTTCCCAAAAAGACATACTAAAATTATTTATAGTCTTATATGATAACTCTTTTATCATACGTGACCCATCAGAAATAGGTCTTTGTGCGTCCGATTTAGTTAAGTGGATAAAAAGTGGACAAGAAATTAACAGAGGAACTGCTAATAATCCAACTCTAAATGTTATATGTTTAATTCTAACTAACAAAGATCCACTTCCATAAATCAACGATCTAAATATTTCATATAATGCTATAAAAAGATTACTAATCGCAAACAAAAGCCAAAAACCGGAATGATTATACATTCCTATAGAAGCAGTGAGCGAATAACATATATAAGAAACGTTAATTTTTCCCCTGTCTTCAGCAATTAATATAGAAATTCCTGAAAAAAGCAACAAAAAGGCAAGAAGGAAAAATATTGGATAATATCTTCCTTCACGTGAATAAAAAATAAGAAAGTAGGAAAACGAACAAATAATTGCAGCAGTTATACCAGCTATATAATCTCTAATTTTCTTACAAATAAGAAAAACGATTAAGATAGATACCGTTCCTATGACAACATTTGGATATCTTAATTGTTCCTCAGACATAAAATTAGCTTTGTTAATAAAAAAGATAATATATGAATAGAACTTCATTATCAAACAAAATATTAACGACCTTTGAGTTTTGTAATCACTAAATATTTTTTTAAAAGAATAGAAAGCTCTTTCTTCTGATAAAAATTCATCGTACCAAAAAAGTTTAACTCCCAATGATTTAAATCTTAAATAAAAACCGATGTAAAGCAAATATACTAGAATTATGGAAACAATGACTGCCGCTATTTTATATCTATGTTCATAAACAAATGTAGTCGCTATATCAAATAAATTAAATTTAACAAACACCAAAAAACAGATATAAATTATTTCAGCAATCAAAAAAAACATTAGAACAAGAATTGCAATTCCAATAATATCAAAATTTCTCGTATCAAAAAGCTTAATGTTTGAAAAGAAAAAGCTACCTTTTTGTTTGGTTGAAAAATAGATAGTGTTATTTCCAGTTGAAACAGGTTTAAAGGTCCAAAAATATCTCTTATTTTGAATGAAATCTCCAGAACAATTTAAATATTGTTCTTTCCCGATAATATTATCTCTAAATATTACAAAGGCACCATTTTGCTTTCCGTTGAGTGTAAATTTTAGACAATACACATGGCCGGATAGTGTATTTATATCTTGGCCAAATCTTGTTTGAACAGTTCCCGGAGAATTAATGCAAGCAAAAAGTTGATTATTGTCATTAGTGATTATTATGTTCTGATCATGCTTCCAACAATTAAATTCGGATTTAAAATTATTGTTTTTTATGAGATTTTCTGAATAAATTTCAACAAGAGAATTTGAACAGCAAGAAAAAAACAAACAAATAATTACTATTGATAAGAAAAGACTTATCAAATAGAAAGTAGATCTACTAAAAAAATTTTTCATCTATTCGAGAAATTATAATGAAAATTTAGCATGAATATAAAATTACAATTAGTACTTATTCTGCCCTTGTTTTAAATATTTTAACAGCATAATATTAAATTTAACTATTGATTTAATTTTTCTTCCAACCTTATATCTGAAAAATCGGCAGAAGCGTTATTATTGTAGTACCCGAGATAGAAAAAAAGAGAAGCCTTCCCACTAATTGCGTTGGTAAAAACTAGTTCTTTGCGAAGCCAATTATTATTGTTTAGCCATAACAAGTAATATTTATTATCGCCAACGCCTAATGATATTCTTGCACCAAAATAAATATTTGTATTAATATACGGGCGGATATTTGCGCTTAAACGATAAACCTTTCCTGATGATATGACAATGTCTTGTTTAAAACCAACATATCTTTTTTGCGGATTAGTGATACGAATAGCATTATAATTATAATTGGTAATAATTGTTATTATACTATCTTTATATGATTTCCATACTTCCCAATGATTTAGTCCGTCCTTAAAATCTCCATTCATAATAAGATTAGTCTTATAAAGATCGTTTTCAATACGGTGCCTCTTGAATGTATCATACAAGGAAGGAATTTCAAATTTAATATCTTTGATATCTATGCTATCGCTCCTGTTTTTAGAAACAATTTCCAGTAACGCTTGGCCAAAACAAGGATCATACGTGACAGAAAAAAATTTCCTATAGTAATGCCAAACATTATTAGTAACTGAAAAAGACGTTAGCAATTTATTGTTATACTTAAAAATAACATTTTCACTTCCGTTTGTCAAATTTGACAATCTAGCTTTGATTGATATAGAGTAAACAACGCCTGTAAACATAGGCATATAAACATGATTATAAATCCTGTCATTGTTTAATGAAAAATAAATTTGATTATCAAATGCATCTGTCCTTTTAGTACAAGTGGAAGCCCAATTCGTTCTCTTGGTAAAAAGGTCAGAAATATTAATGTTTGTTTTTGTGACAAATAAAACAAAAACAAAATACATAATTATAACTGCAGATAAACCAAATATGATTTTTCCCATAATTAATACCAGTATTTATCAAAAATAATTTTTTGCAAATAGATTACGCCACAATAAAAATGGCAAAACAACAATGAAAAGCTAAACAAAGGAAATAACAAACAATTGTAAAGAATACATTTATGGTTGTATAAATATTGAACAAGACTATTAAAAGCAACAATCATTAAAATTGTCTCACATGGTATAATTTGCCAAGCAAAATTACCGTCATGTGAAGCTTCACCAGCTTCACTAACAACAAAATAAATAACAATGCTAATAACGAAACAGAAAAAAGCGTAAAACAATTGATAAGAATTGAATGATTTACGACGAAATATAATAAAAAAAGAAAAGGCATTTGCACAAAAAATCTTAAATAACAATATTGCAAAAAAAGAAATTGCTATTACACATTTATTACTTATTGTTATATCATAGATTGTATTTGATAATATATTCAAAACATTATCTAATCCATGATCGTTTAAATTAATTCTGGCTGTAATTATTGGATTTAAAACTAATCCACCATCACGAAATACCCTTATATATAAAATAGAAAAGCAAAGAAGAGCAAAAAGAGAAAATAAAACTACAATTAATACCTTTCTTATTTTCAGATCGATTTTAATTTTATCGTTATCAAATTTAAAAAACAAATAAAAAAGTAAAAAAGAAGGAATAAAAGGCATCAAATAGGCAGGCTTAGTAAATAGATTTAGCAAAAACAATAATAGAATAATAAGTCCATTTTTTACTTTATCATTCAAAATCAAAAACTTATAAGAAAACCAAAACAATAATATCGAAAACGGTAACATTACAACTGTTGTCGGATTATGCCAAACGGCTTCGGAAAAGCATCTAACATTATAATTGCCAAAAGAGAAATTTATAAAAGTATATATTGGTCCACTGAAGGTAATTAAAAATGCACCTAACATAAGGATGGACGTATTCAAGGGGCTATGAATACCTTCAATCTTACAATAATCATTAAAAACATATCTGATAATTAAATATTTAAAAGACACACATAATGACAAAACAAAAGGAAATGAATATATCATAACATCTGTTCTGCCTAGTCCAAAGCAATAAACTAGAATTCTTAAAAAAGAGTTATATGTTAGAGCAAATGGATTTTTGTTAATTCCATATAAATGAGCAACCATATCCATTTGTGTTGAATTCATTTTCCAAAAAACGAAAAATGAAAAAATAAATATAAAAGTAAATATAAAACAATCAATAATATTAATATTATTATCTTTTGATTTTAATGTATTAATTTTCATCTTTAAATCTATTAGTCCTGGAGGAATTGGGTGCCGATGCCGCGGTCGGTGAAGATCTCGAGGAGGAGGCTGTGAGGAATATCGCCGCCTACGATGTGGGTAGTCTTGACGTTGTTGCGCATGGCTTCCAGACAGGCTTCCACTTTCGGGATCATGCCGCCCTTTATGATGCCCTGCTTGGTTAGGTCTTTGATCTCACTAGTGTGGACAGTGGAAATCAGAGTCTTGGGGTCATTTGGATCTCTGAGAAGGCCGGGAACGTTGGTAAGGAAGACAAGCTTCTCGGCGGAGAGGCAGCCGGCTATCTCGGAGGCCGCGATGTCGGCGTTGACGTTGTAGGCGTGGCCGGTACGGTCTCTGCCGATGGGAGCAACGACCGGAACGGCGCTGTTCATGATGGTTTCAAAGATCCTACGGGGGTTGATTCTTCTGACTTTGCCGACGTAGCCCCAGTCGAAGGGGTTGCCGTTTTCGTCCGTGCCTTTAAGCTTGTCGACGCAGATGGTGTGGGTGTGCTTGGCGACCAGAGGTTCGGCCGGGCAGCCGAGCTTGATGAGGGCCTTTACGAGCTGGGCGTTGACTTGGTTGGCTAGAACGTCTTCGACGACCTGCATCGTTTTCTCGTCTGTGACCCTTAAGCCTTTGACGAAATTGGGGGCTATCCCCTCTTTCTCCATGGCCTTGGAAATGTGCTTGCCGCCGCCGTGGACGACCACGGGGCACATGCCTACGGCGCGCATGAAGGCGATGTCTTTCAGGATGCCCTCGTCCACGCCCTGTTCAGCCATAGTGGAACCGCCGTATTTGATGACGACGATACGGTTCTTGAACTTTTGGATGTAGGGTAAGGCCTCGATGAGGACTTCGGTCTTTTTGATGGCTTCTTGCATGATTTTTTCTATAAATTTCTTTTATTTATTTAAGATTATAGCAAAAAAGGACTTATTCTTATTTTGAACGGTTTTCAAGCTTGTAAAAGGCGAAGTTGTATAAGGCGGCGTAACCATCTGGTTTGATGGTTATGTGAAGCTTTGCTTTTTGGGGCTTTGTGAAGGTAAAGTTGTGGAATCTGGGGAATTTGGGATTGGTGATCTCGGCCCGGTAGATGTCCTGGTTAACGTCGTCGGACTTGATGGTGAAGTGTCCCCCATTGTAGAAACCATGAGTCTTGAAAACGAGGGAGTAAGTGCCAGGGGATGGTATGTCTATTGTTTGGGAGAGGACTAAGGCTACGTTGTAGTTGTTCGTGACATTGAGGTAGGTCGTGTTATTGGTCGTAAGAACGGAAATGGACATGTAGTCCGTGTTGATCTCACTTGTATTCCAGTCTTCTAATTCGTTTTGAAAATCGCCGTTTTTGAGTAAATTGTCTGTAAAGTAGAGGCGGTCCGCTTGTTTTCTGATGGGAAGGCTGTTTGTGCCTTGAAAACCTTGGATAAGGGTTAGGAGAAGATTGTTTTGTAAGGTGGGGTCCAATTTTTTGTTGCTCTTGTAAAGTGAGTAGCCGGCAGAGTCGGCTATTTTCGTCAGACATTCGTTGTCTTTGGTCTTGGCGGTGTTTTTATGGAAGAGCGCGAAGGCATAGCCGTCGTAGACATAGTTGCCGGAGTATTGGCTTTCCAATTGATGGACGCCGATTATATGCCAGTTTGATTTGTAGACCCTGTTGTAGTAGTTGAGGGCTTCTAATCCCTCCTCGTAGGAGACGATGAAATCGTTGGGCTGGACTTGGTCGTTCAGCTTTTTGGTCAATGTGCGGTAGGATTCTTTGGGTTCTTCCCTTTGAGGGAGTTTGATGGCTTGAATGGGATTTGCTAGGGCAAGTATAGCAATGAGGGTGATGGTTGTGAAGTATGCGACTGTTTTTATGTTTTCGTTTTTAAGCTTGGAGAGGAAGAAGTCTAAGGTGGTGGTAAGGGCGAGAGTAAGGGCTATCGCTTCCACTAGCCAGATGAAGGTGATGTATTTGACTCGGAAGGGCTCCTTGAAGGTGCCCATGTTGCGGAGGGCTATGAAGGTTATGGTTGAAACTGTGAGAAGGTAAATGGATATTGTTCTGGTCTTCTTGGGGATGAGAAGAATGATGGCTGCTGTGAGGGCGAGAAAGTGGATGACATTATTGAGTCTTATCCCCTCCCAGAGTTCCTGATGGACGATCTTGAAAAAGTTGAAGTCGAGACTGGGGACGAGCTTCTCGGCTTTAATAATGTCGGAGTTGGCGCCTTTGCCGAGAAGAGCGTCTATGCAGAAGTAAGCGGTGATTATGGGTAAGGTCAGGAGCCAGAAGATCTGGATAAAAAAGATTGGGTCAGCTTTCTTCTGCTTTATGGCTCTTATGATCTCAAACAATGTGAGGAAGACGTTGGAGGCGGCGAAAAGCAGCCAGAAGCCCTGGTGGGTATGCATGCCTAAGATGGCTGTCAGCGAGTAGTAGGCGTAGTAAAGGAGGGCTTTTTTGTTGTCCGGGCGGTATATGATAAGGGTGACCGCGTGGATGAGACAGGCCGAGAAAAGCAGAACGAAGGGGTAGTATCTGGCTTCCCTTGCGTAGATGATAAGAAATTGCGAGAAGGCGGCGAGGAAGGCTAGGAGAAGGCCGGTGGTTTGGTCCTTGAGCTGCTTGCCTATTCTGTAGATGATAAGGATGGCTGCTGTGCCGGCTACGGCGTGCGGGAATCTTAGCTGGAATTCGGTGAGGTAGTTGTTGTGAGTGAGAAAGCTTACGATGCTGGCGTAGGCCTTAAGTATGAAAGAATAGATGACCGCTCGCGCGGTCATCGGATATTCGAAGAGCTCCTGCTCGGTGTACCAGACTCTCTGCTCGGTCAAGAATTCATCCCACCAGAAGCATTTGTCCCCCAAAAAGAGCACTCTTTTGTGGAACGCGTATGCGACTAGCAAAAAAAGTAGAATTGGGGCAACGTACTTTTGTAAGGCGGGCATAGATGGCCGGAGCGCGCTATGGCGATGAGGAGCCAGAGGCCCTTGGTGGC
>JAEEGL010675667.1_pt1 | contig 28158 bp, 25 predicted proteins | sample 9134231 | NCBI WGS metagenome assembly JAEEGL01 (sample SAMN16246548, study PRJNA631951) | gut metagenome | biome: gut microbiome; feature: rumen; material: fiber-attached | host: Bos | place: Iran: Karaj | collected 2018-10
AAGCCGACTAAATCGACTTATATATTGTGAATGATATTCACTTTTTGTTTTCTTCAAACTCACTTGTATAAACAATTACAAGTAGTTCGACGAAAACGCATTACTGGAGCCTACAACGGGAATCGAACCCGTGACCTCCGCCTTACCAAGGCGACGCTCTACCGACTGAGCTATGAAGGCATGAACAAATATATTATAAAACATAAACATCAAAAAATCAATCCAAAAGCGTAAAATAGTTCAAAAAGTACTCTAATATGTTGACATCAAAGCATTTCCGTATTAAAATATATAAAAGTATTAGAGAGGATATGATAACAAAATGAAAGATTATATAACAATAATAGGCGGTGGACTAGCTGGAACAGAAGCAGCTTATCAAATAGCTAAAAGAGGAATAAAAGTAAAGCTATATGAGATGAAACCTAAAAAGTATACACCAGCACATAGTAGCAAAAATTTGGCGGAGATAGTATGTAGTAATTCTTTTAAATCGAATTTATTAACAAATGCTTGCGGACTTTTAAAAGAAGAACTAAGAAGGTTAGACTCTTTATTAATAAAAACAGCAGATGAAACAAGTGTACCAGCTGGTCAAGCATTGGCAGTAGATAGAGAAAGATTTGCAGAAAAAGTAACAGAGAAAATAAATGAAAATCCATTAATAGAGATAATAAATAAAGAAGTTGGAGAGGATATATCTATAAAAGATTTAGCAAAAGAAGGCATAGTAATTATAGCAACAGGACCATTAACTTCTGAACCACTTGCAAAAGAAATACAAGAAATAACAGGACAAGATAAATTATATTTTTATGATGCAGCAGCACCAATTGTTACAAAAGAAAGTATTGATTTTAATATTGCTTTTTATGGTAATAGATATGAAGAAGAAAAGCAAAAAGATGAAACTATAGAAGAATGGAAAAATAGGTTAGAAAGTCAAGATGCAAGCTATATAAATCTTCCAATGAGTAAAGAAGAATATGAGAATTTTTATCATAAGCTAATAAATGCTGAAGTTGTAACACTTCATGATTTTGAAAAAAGAGAGATTTTTGAAGGATGCATGCCAGTAGAAATAATGGCAAAAAGGGGAGAGGATACTTTAAGATTTGGACCATTAAAACCTGTTGGTTTTGATGATCCAAGAACTGCAAAAAGACCTTATGCTTTAGTTCAATTAAGACAGGATGATAAAGAAGGTACAATATATAATTTAGTTGGTTTCCAAACAAATTTAAAATTTGGAGAGCAAAAAAGAGTTTTTAGTCTAATTCCAGGTTTAGAAAATGCAGAATTTATAAAATATGGTGTTATGCATAGAAATACATATATTAATTCTACTATTTTATTAGATGAAACATATAATTTAAAGAAAAATGATAATATATATTTTGCAGGACAAATAACAGGAGTTGAAGGATATGTTGAATCTATATCTTCAGGAATGCTTGCAGCTTTAAATGCTGTTGCAAAATTCAATGGCGAAGAAAAAGTTAAATTTCCAAATACAACAGTTATTGGAGCACTAGCTAAATACATTTCAACTGAAAACGAAAAGTTTCAACCTATGAATGCAAACTTTGGAATTTTACCAGAATTAGATGAAAAAATAAAAGATAAAAAATTGAAATATCAAAAAATGTCAGATAGATCATTAAAAAATTTTTAAAATAATAGCAGGGGATTTTTAATCCTCTGCTTTAATCTTATAGGAAGTTTTTTAATTCTTCATAACTTTCTTCTTGCATTTTAACAAAATCACATAAAAGTGTATGAATCTCTTCATCTATGTGTGGATTTTGGTTTATAAGTCTTCTTCCTTCAATTACACCCATATTTGTTCCATTTAAAAGAAGTTCAGATATATTTGAGTTACTCTGATCAGACATAACTTTCATTTGGACTCCCCACCAAGTCATAATTTTATTCATTGCGCCTGTCTCGTGAGGTTCTTTATCTGATGGAAGTTTTTCATACAAGTCATTTGCTCTATTAGAAATTTCTTTATACTTTGCATATTCTGCATTTAAGACTTTTCTAAAATTTTCATCTCCAACTTTTTTTTCAACAAATTGAATTGCATCCATCCCCATAGTAGCACCTTTATTAACTTCATCAAGTACATTTAAATCATTTTCGTTCATTAAAAATCACCCTTTCTTTATAAAAATAGCCATCTATGAGATTAATTTTTCCAAAAAAATGAAAAATATTCAAAAAACACTTGACAATTGTAAAAAAATATAGTATATTAGTTATTGTCAAATGAAATGGTCGCTTAGCTCAGCTGGGAGAGCATCTGCCTTACAAGCAGGGGGTCATAGGTTCGAGCCCTATAGCGACCACCATTTATATATACGGCCTGGTAGTTCAGTTGGTTAGAATGCCGCCCTGTCACGGCGGAGGTCGACGGTTCGAGCCCGTTCCAGGTCGCCATTTTTTTATCTAATTAAATATTTGGCTTCATAGCTCAGTTGGTAGAGCAGAGGACTGAAAATCCTTGTGTCACTGGTTCAATTCCAGTTGAAGCCACCATAAAAATGAATTCCGGTTTATCCGGAATTTATTTTTATTAGGTGATTCACGGGAATTGAAAAGGACGTGCCGAATGGATGAGGCAAAAAAAGTCCAGTGGACTTTTTTTAGGACGCGGCTTGCCAATTCCAGTTGAAGCCACCAAGTAAATTTCTCCGAAGTATCGGAGTTTTTTTTATACTAATAATATCATACTGTTTTTTTAGTAGATAAAAGCCGATAACATGTATTGAAAAAATCACAAATATATAGTAAAATAAAAATGTAAGGAGACCACTATGAAAGAAAAAGAAAGAAAAACATTGATTTTTTTAATAATAATATTAACGGCGATAGACCAAATTTTAAAAATTGTTTTATTTACTTCAAATTATCAACTAGGAAGCATTACAGGGTGGAGCTTAGGAATTTTAAGCAATAAAAAGTCAGAAAACAATATATCATATATATTAGTTGCAATAATAGCTATCATTGCTATTGGAAGATATATAAAAAGTAATAATAGTTTTATAAAAATGAATAGTAGAGTAATATTAAGTTTTACTATTGCAGGAGCGATTAGTAACACAATAGACAGATTATGGAATGGAACTACAATAAATTATATAAATATGCCAAAATTCAGCTCATTAAATCTTGCATACATTTACTTTATAATAACATGGATTGGAATGGCTATAATTCTTACTAAATATACTAGTCAAAGAATATTAGAAAAGAAGAATAAAGATTAAAATTTCATACAAGATAAATTGAAAAGCTAGAAAGGAAAATTTATTAAATGAAAAAAGAATTAATAGTAGAAAGTGAAGAACAAAAAAGAATAGATGCATATATTTCAGAAAATACAGAGTATTCTCGAACGGCAGTCCAAAGACTAATTGAAGAAGAAAAAATAACTGTAAATGGCAAAAAAGAAAAAGCATCATATAAAGTTCAAAATGGAGATAGAATAGAAATAGAAGAAGAACCAGCAAGGGAGATAAAGCTTAAGGCTCAAGATATACCAGTAGAAATTTTATATGAAGATGATGACATTATAGTTGTAAATAAACCAAAAGGAATGGTTGTTCATCCTGCTAATGGGAATCCTGATGGTACACTTGTAAATGCAGTGATGGCAATTTGTAAAGATTCTCTTTCAGGAATAGGTGGAGAAATAAGACCTGGAATAGTACATAGACTTGATAAAAATACTTCAGGGGCAATAATTATTGCCAAAAATGATAAAGCTCATATTAATTTAAGTGAGCAACTAAAAAATCACGAGATTAAGAAAACATATATAGCTTTAGTAAGAGGAGTTGTAAAAGAAAATAATGCAACTATAAATATGCCAATTGGAAGAAGCAAAAAAGATAGAAAAAAGATGGATGTTGACAAAAACGGAAAAGAAGCTATAACACATTTTAAAGTTTTAAAAAGATACAAAGATTGTACACTTTTAGAAATAAATATTGAAACAGGAAGAACACATCAAATTAGAGTTCATCTATCACATATTGGTTATCCAATTATAGGGGATGAAGTATATTCAAATGGAAAAAATAAATGGAATATAGAAGGACAGTGTTTACATGCTAAGTCTTTAGATTTTAAACATCCAATCACTGGAAAAAATATGCACATAGAAGCACCTATTCCAGAATATTTTGAAAATATAATAAAAGAACTTGATATAATATATTAAGCTCAATATAATAAGTGAATAAGGAATAAAATTATGGAAGAAAGATTACAAAAATTTTTAGCTAATGCAGGAATTGCATCTAGAAGAAAATGTGAAGAATTAATATTAGATGGAAAAGTTGAAGTAAATGGCACTATTGTTACAGAGCTTGGTACAAAAGTTTCTGAAAAAGATATAGTAAAATATAATGGGAAAATTGTTAAAACTGAAGAAGAAAAAATATATATTTTATTAAACAAACCAATAGGATATGTAACAACAGCAAAAGACCAATTTAATAGAGATACTGTTTTAGACTTAATAAAAATTAATAAAAGAATTGTGCCTGTAGGAAGGCTGGATATGTATACTTCAGGAGCATTAATATTAACAAATGATGGTGAATTTGTTAATATGCTTACACATCCTAAAAATGAAATTGATAAAACATATAATGTAACAGTAAAGGGAAATGTAACAAATGAAGATACAGAACAGCTACAAAAAGGTGTAAAAATAGATGATGAATACATTACAAAACCTGCAAAAGTTAAGATTTTAAAAATAGACAAAGAAAAAAATATTTCAAGAATTCAAATTACAATTCATGAAGGAAAAAATAGACAAGTTAGAAAGATGTGTGAAGCTATAAATAAAAAGGTTCTAGCTTTACATAGATGTAAAATAGGAAATATAGAAGTAAAAGATTTAAAAGTCGGAAATTGGAGATATTTGACAAAAAAAGAAGTAGAAAACTTAATGAATTAGAGTTGATTTTTAGCTCATTTCGTGTTATAATATAATACGAACTGTATAGAGAAAGTGAGTATTTATGAGCGAAGCATTAAAAGAAACTAATTTTTTAATGAAAAAATATAAAATAAAAGCAAACAAGAACTTGGGACAAAATTTTTTGATAGATGATACAGCTCTACAAGATATAGCAAATGGAGCAAATATAGAAGAAAATGATTTAGTAATAGAAATTGGACCAGGACTTGGAAGTTTAACAAAATTGTTACTTGAAAAAGCAAGAAAAGTAATATGTATTGAGTTAGACAAAAAAATGGTAAAGATTTTAAATGAAAGATTTTCCATCTATAAGAATTTAGAAATTATAAATGATGATGTACTAAAAATAAATTTAGATGAATTAATAAAATTAGAAAAAGAAAACGACATCAACATAAAAAATATAAAAGTAGTAGCTAATTTACCATACTATATTACAACACCAATAATAATGAAACTTATTGAGAATAATTTAGATATAGAAAGTATTACAGTAATGATACAAAAAGAAGTGGCAGAGCGATTAATTGCTATACCTGGTTCAAAAGAAACTGGTGCAATAACATATACAGTTTATTATTATTGTGAGTGTGAAAAAATTAGAGAAGTAGATAATATTTGCTTTATTCCAGAACCTGAAGTTACATCAGAAGTTATTAACTTAAAAATTAGAAAAGAACCAGCTATAAAAGTTAAAGATAAAAAAGTTATGTTCAATATTATTAAAAGCGCATATATGCAAAGAAGAAAAACACTTGTAAATTCTTTAACAAATGTTGGAGTTTTTCAAAACAAGGAACAAGGGGGAAAAACTCTAAAAAAATTAGGACTTAGGGAAGATATAAGACCTGAGAATTTAAAGATTGAAGATTTTGCAAAATTAACAGATGTTTTTTTAGATAGTGTTAAAAATTAATTTTTAGAAAGGATATATTAAATGAATCAGATTTTAGTTACCGAGAAATTGTATGTTACACCTGAACTTAAAAGAAAAAAGAGAATATATAAAATCAATTTCATAATTTCTATAGTAATTATTGTTATTTTATGTTCATTTTATGCTCATTCAGAATATGCAAGAAACAAAGAGCAAGAAATTTCAGAAGATATTATAAATGAAGTAATAGGTGAACAAGAGCAAATTGCTAAAGAAGAAAGAGAAATGTCACAACAAGATGCAGATGTATGGAAAATAATGATTTCTTCAGTACAACAAACTCAAAATACGCAACAATCTAATGCACAAGAACAACAAAATCAAACAGCAAATAATAATAGTAGTAGTAATAATCAAACAACTAAGAAAAAGAAAACAAATTATATAACAGCATCAAATGGAGAGAGGTATCCAAGCATTGGAAGAATTCAAATTCCAAAAATTAATGTAGATTTAGCGATTCTTGCAGAGTCTTCAGAAAATATTGTAGAATGGTTAAAAGTTTCTCCAGTTAAATTTTGGGGAGCAGACCCAAATGAAGTTGGAAATTTCAGCATAGCAGGACATAACTATAGAAATAAAAAGTTTTTTAGCAAAGTTCCTACATTAGAAGAGGGAGATAGACTAAAAATTACAGATGTAAATGGTAAAACAATGACTTATGAAGTATTTGATAATTATACTGTTGAACCAGAAGATACAGATTGTATATATCCTGTAGAAGGTAAAGAAGACAAAAGAGTTGTTACATTAATTACATGCACAAATGATAGTAAAAAAAGAGTTATAGTTCAAGCAGAAGAAGTATAAAAAAAGTTGGCTAATTTGATTTTTCATATTTAATAAAAAATAATTTACTAAGAGAATAATTTAAAGAATCTCTATGTAAATTATTTTTTTTGTAACCAAAAAAGAAAAAAAACATATTATATATTAAAACAAAAAGGAGGGGTACATATGCCAACAGATAATTATAATAATACATTTTCTGCACCAGTAGAAGAAAGAGGATGTTGTAATAATAACAATAATAATAGCTTTTTTGGATGTGATAGTGAGATTTTATTTTTTATAATAATATTTTTACTATTATTTACTAATTTTGGATGTGGATGTAGTAGAGGATAAGTCAACAAAAAGATCAAAATAGCCTGTGTAAAATGAAGAAATTTTTTCATTTTTCACAGGCATATTATCATTTTGAATGTAAGTTTCTTTTGAATATTCAGTTTTAATAATCTATTTAGATTCTCCAAGAGTTATTTGAACATCTTGAGTTTTTCCATCTCTATAAATTTTTAAAGTCATTTTATCTCCAATTGCATGTTTATTTTTTATTTCGTTTAATTCGTCCATAGTTTTAACATCTGTACCATCTGCTGATGTTATAATGTCTCCTGCTTTAAGCCCAGATTTTTCAGCACTAGAATATTCTTCTACAGAATAAACATATACACCTTGAACTAAATTATGTGCTTTTGCTGTTTTTTCATCTAAGTTTCTACCACTGATTCCAATATATGGTCTTCTAACTTTGCTATAAGTTTTTAAATCTTGAATAACACTTAAAGTAGAATTAATTGGAATAGCAAAACCTATACCTTCAACACCTGTGCTTGCAACTTTTAATGTATTTACACCTATAACTTGACCTTTACTATTAACTAATGCACCACCACTATTACCAGAGTTTATAGCTGCATCTGTTTGAATACATTTAAATTTATTTCCTTCATCATCAGAAACTTCTCTGTTTATTGCACTAACAACTCCACAAGTAATTGTTGTTCCAAGAGCTAAAGGATTTCCAACTGCCATTGTGAATTCTCCGATTTTTACTGTGTCTGAGTTGGCAAATTCAGCTGCAGTAAGGTTATTTGCTTCTATTTTTAATACAGCTAAATCTGTTTGAGAATCTTTTCCTACAATTTTTGCATCATATGTTTGTTTATCACCTGTACTTAAAGTAACTTTTACAGATGTTGCTTCTGAAATGTCGTAATATGTGTTATTTGATGATGTATTTACAACGTGGTTATTTGTTAAAATATATCCATCATCACTAATTATTATTCCTGAACCTGATGCTTTTGCTTCAGACTTTGTAGGAGAAGTACTTCCAAAGAAACTGAACATAGAATTTTGCGTTACATTATATGTTACTTCAATACCTACTATAGAAGGTAGAATTTTGTTTGAAGCATAAACAGCTGTATCAGAATATGAGTTTAAAGATACAAAATCGATTGTTCCAGCATTTGTATCTGTAATGCTACTTGAACTATTTTGTGTTGATGTTGAAGTAGTAATAGATTTTCCTAATATTTTTTCCTTTATTTGTGGTACTCCAAAACATGTTCCAATGACTAAGCTACAGCCAATAACACCACTAAAGAATGGTACTATAACTCTATTTTTAAAATTTCCTGATGTGTTTTTTTCTGTTTCATCAAATACGTTTTCAAATTTATTATCCATTTTATATTCCTCTCTTTCAAATATATAATATATCTAATTCTCTTTAAGAATACAATAGTTTTGTGAAAAAAATGTGAAAAAATTCGTTAAAATGTGTAAACAATTCATAAAACAATATGAACTGAAATCAAAAATGTCGAAAATAGTCGTATTTTGCGATGAAAAGTTTGGAATAATTTGGCAAAAAATATTGACATTTTGTAAAAAAAGAATTATACTTAAAATATAATTATATAATTTAAATTTATGGTAAGCATTTTTAGAAAGACAATTTAGCCATAATTATCAAGAGTTATAACTCGTTTTTATCAAATAATTTAAATCTTATTTTATTGTATTAAATAGTTTTTATCGATTAATTCAAAAAATGAGAGATTATCCAGGGGGTGATGCTATAGATATATTTTATTAAAGATTATACCGAACTTTAAATTAAAAATAGATTGTATAAATTTTTTGAAAGGAGGAACTTTGGAAAATATAGATATAGTGTACAATAATTTAAATAAGAACAAAGAGATTGTAAAAAAGCTATTAGAAGACGTTTTAAAAGTTTCTATTTTAGATTTAGAATTTAAAGGAAGAGAGTATTTTAATAGTATTACTGATTACGATTTTTCTCTTATAAAACTAAGGATAATATATGCAGACCAAAAAGAAGATGAAATCTATCTTAAAATGATTAGAGGAGGAAAAATAAAAGAGTCTATTTTTTGTTATTGGTCAATACTATATGAAGAATTTTTAAAGAATAACCAGAGTTATGAACAAAACATTGTTCAAAAAGCTATTATAACACAAGTTATGTCTGATAAAAACGTAAGCAGTTTATTGCTAACATTAGATGCTAGGTTAAATTATTGTGCAGAAATAAATCTGGTCGAGCTTAAACAATATGTAAAAAATTATAAGGATTATGGAAGGTGGGTGAGCAGTTTAGATATTAAAGATGAAGATATCTTGTTCATAGGGAAAAAACTATACTAAAATTATATAAAATTATATCTATTTTATAGATTTTTATAACAATGTGCAGGTTGCTTTGCAATCCATGAATCAAAAAAGCCTCAAAATTAATTGAGACTTTTTTGATTTAAAATTAATATTTGGTGTTTTGATTTTTAAGATATATTATATGTTAGATTATTTACATTTAGGTATTATTTTTTGTCAGGTTGAATTTCTAGATATGGTAATACTTCTGAAAGTATTTGACCTGAAACAGGACCTGCAACTGTACCACCATGGTGACTTCCACCGTGTGGATCATAGCATGTTACTAAAGCAACAAGTTTAGTATTTTCTACTGGAGAAATAGCTGCAAATGATGCTACATATCCTGCTTTTTTATTACCAACTGGAGGTTCAGAAGTACCTGATTTACCACCAACTGAATATCCTTCTACTTGAGCTTTTTTTCCAGTTCCATTTATAACAACAGATTCCATCATTTCTCTTAACTTGCTTGAGGTTTGAGAAGAAATTACTTGTCTTATAACTTTAGGTTCTTGTGTAATAGTTTCTCCTGTATCTGTATTTGACATTGATTTAACAAGTGTAGGTTGAATTAGATATCCACCATTTACTATTGAGCAAATTGCTGTAGCCATCTGTAAAGGAGTAATAGTAAAACGTTGCCCAAATGACATTGTAGCAAGTTCAACTGGACCTACATCTTCTAGTTTATGAAAATATCCAGATTGTTCTCCAGATAAACCTACATTAGTCTTATTAAAGAAACCAAATGCGTCATAATATTTGTATAACGTTTTTGCACCAATTCTTTTTCCGAGTTGCATAAAAGCAGGGTTACAAGAATTTTCAAGTGCACGTGTTAAAGTTTGATAATGGTGAGGAGTAGATGCCCAACAAGCTATATCTTTATCTGCTACATGTTGAACTCCAGAACAATAAAAATCTCCTTCTTTATTTGTAGTTGTAATATTTTCTTCAAGAGCTACAGAAGAGGTTACTAATTTAAAAACAGAGCCGGGTTCGTACATTTCAGATACAGAACGTACACTCCACATATTATATATTCTATCAGATTTTTCTTTAGCACTAAGTTTGTCCCAATCATCTGCATAATATGAGGTAGGGGTATAAGGGTCATTTAAATTGTATGTTGGATAAGAAGCCATTGCTAATATATGACCATTAGAAGGATCCATTATTATGCAATTACCACCTCTAGAACAGCTATTATTTTCTACTGCTTCTTTTAAATAGTTTTCTACTATTTCTTGTATTTTAACATCAAGTGTTAGTGTTAGATTATATCCATCTTCAGCTGCTACAAAAGATTCTACAGCATTTGGAATTTCACCTTTTGCAGCATCTGTAGATGTTACTATTTGACCAGATACACCTTTTAAAATAGAGTCATAAGAATATTCAATTCCACTTAAACCTTGATTATCTGTACCACATGCACCTATTACTTGTGCAGCTAATGTGTTATATGGATAGTATCTTTTAGAGTCCTCGTCAAAATTTATTCCAACACCTATTTTATTATCTTTTATCCATTTTTTTAATTCATTTACTTTATCTTCTTCAACTTTTTTTGCAATTATTTCAACAGAGTTTTCACTGTTTACCTTTTTTAAAGTTTCGTTATAATCTAATTTAAAAATTTCTGAAAGCCCTTTAGCAACTAATTCTTTATATGTTTTTGTATCTTCATCTTTTTTCTTTACCAATTTTTTAGGATTTATGGAAATTGTATCTACAGTTTCACTTATTGCTAGAGCAGCACCTGTAGAATCATATATATTTCCACGTTTACTACTTATGGTTTCGCTTGTAGTTTGTTGATTAACAGCCATATTTGTTAAAGTCTCACCTTGAACAAATTGCAAGAAAAACAATCTAATAATAAGCAAAATAAATAAGAATATAATAAAAATAAGCATATATTTTAGTTTTTTATTAGATACAATATTTTGTACATCGGTGTTTTTCTTTTTTTTTATTACTTTTTTCTTTTTATTCGGTTGTTTATTCAACTAATTTTCCTCCTATTTCAGTTACTGTACCTGCGCCTTGAGTAATAACAATATCGTTTTCTTTAACATGTGACTTTAAGTATGAAATACATTCATCAAAATCTTTTATATATAAAGCATCTTTTCCAAGAGATTTTATTTTATCTGCTAAGTCTTGAGATGATATGTTATATGTGTTTGTTTCTCTAGCTGCATATATATCTAAAACAATTATGTTATCAAAATTAAGTAATGCTTTAGCAAAGTCATCTAGAAGAAGTTTGGTTCTGCTGTATGTGTGTGGTTGGAAAACAACCCATGACTCATTATATTTCTTGTTCATTAATGCTTTTGCAGTTGCAACAATTTCAGTAGGGTGATGACCATAATCATCATAAACACTTGCATTATTTACTTTTCCTTTGAATTCAAATCTACGACCAACACCTGTAAATTTAGATAATCCATTTTTTATTTCTTCTTTTGATAATCCATATTCGTTGCATAGTGCAATACAACCTAAAGCATTTAAAACATTATGCATTCCTGGAACATGAAGCTTAATTCTTTCGTAGAATTTATCGTGTGAATAAACATCAAATTCAGGAAAACCATCGTTATCAAATACAATGTTTACTGCAAAGAAATCTACATTTTTGTTTGTAATTCCATAAGTTAGAGTTTTGGCATTTGTGTACTCAGGTAAATCTAAACAATTTTTATCATCACCATTTACTACTAAAATTCCGTCATCAGGTAAAAGCTTAACATATTTAATAAATGCATTTTTAACATTTTCAAAAGTTTTGAAGTAGTCTAAATGGTCATTGTCTATGTTTAGAATTATTTCTGACTTAGGACTAAATTTTAGGAAACTTTCAACATATTCACATGATTCTATGATAAAATGCTCGCTATTTCCAACTTTGTAGTTTCCATCTATTTGAGATAAATCTGCTCCAACTTGAATACTTGGATCTTTGTCAGCTTCTAAAAAGCATAGAGAAACCATTGAAGTAGTAGTGCTTTTTCCATGTGTTCCTGCTATTGTAATAGTATCTGTAAAACATCTTGTAATTTCTCCAAGAAAATCTGCTCTTTCTATTGTAGGAATACCAAGATTTTTAGCCACTTTAAGCTCAATATTGTCTTCTTTAACTGCAGCAGTATGAACTACAATATCACTTCCAACAACATTTTCAGCATGATGCCCTATAAAAACCTTTATTCCTGCTTCTTCTAATTTTTTTGTATTTTCGTTTTCTACATTGTTACTTCCTGTAATAGTAAATCCCCATGAATTTAGTATTTCAGCAATTCCACTCATGCTTACTCCACCAATTCCTACCATATGTATTTTGTTATATTTTTTTAATCTTTCTATGTTTGGCATAATAGTCACAATCCTTTCTGTGATTTAGTACCTATTTTGCATTAGGTACATTTTGGCAATATTTTTCTAAATTATATACTTATATTATGTTTTTTTCAAGAGTTTTGTTAAAAGTTGTATATTTTCCTTTTTATTTTAGATATATTTTCAATATTCCTGAATATATTTATACTATAGGAGTGATTAGATGGAAACTTTTGAAAAAAATAATGTTATTTTTAAGATTTTTAAAGGAGTAGGAATTTCTATTGCTTTTACTTTAATATGTTTAACAATATTTTCAGCTTTGCTTACATACACAAATTTAAGCGAAAGTTTAATTCAACCAGTAGTTATTTCTGTTACAGGGATAAGTATACTTGTAGGAAGTTTTTTTGCTACAAGAAAAGTAGGAAAAAATGGCATTATTAAAGGAGTTTCAGTAGGATTAATTTATATTCTTTTAATTTATATAGTTTCAAGTGTTGTAAATGGAGGAAATTTTGCGCTAACAATAGGCTCTATAATTATGATTTTGATAGGAATTCTTTGTGGAGCAATAGGAGGTATAATTGGAGTAAATATTGGGTAAAATATCCATAAGATAAGAATTTTGGAAAATGGGACGGTTCTCTTTTCCAAAAAAATGGAAAAGAGAACCGTTCCATTTTCCAACCATTTTCCAAGGAGGAGATAATGCAAGATTATGCAATTTGTGTAAAAGATGTGTATAAAAATTTTAATGTGTATTTGGACAAGGCTAATACTATAAAGGAAAAATTACTGTTTTTAATGAGAAATAGAAAAGAAAAAAGAGAAGTTTTAAAAGGAATTAATTTAAATATAAAGAAAGGAGAAGCGGTTGCTTTAATTGGCACAAACGGAAGTGGTAAGTCGACACTTTTAAAGCTTATGACAAAAATTTTGTACCCAAATAGTGGAACAATTGAAATAAATGGCAAGCTAACTTCACTTTTAGAACTAGGAGCAGGATTTCATCCTGATTTTTCAGGTAGAGAAAATATTTACTTTAATGCTTCAATTTTTGGGTTAACAAGAAAAGAAATTGATGAAAGATTGGAAGATATTATAGAATTTTCAGAACTTAGAAATTTTATAGATAATCCTATTAGAACATATTCTTCTGGTATGTTTATGAGGCTTGCATTTGCAGTTGCTATAAATGTAAATGCAGATATTTTGTTGGTAGATGAAATTTTATCAGTTGGAGATGAACATTTTCAGAATAAATGCATTGAAAAGATGCTTGAATTAAAAAATGAAGGTAAAACAATGGTTTTTGTAACTCATAGTATGGAATCTGTTAAAAAACTTTGCACCCGTGCTATTTGGCTATATAACGGAGAAATAGAAATGGATGGACAGGCTATGGATGTTATAAAAAAATATGTGGAGGTTACTAAATAATGGATAGTAATAAAAATAACCCTGTAATTTCAATAATTACACCATATTTTAATGGTCAAGACTATATTGAAGAAACTGCAAAAAGTGTATTAAGACAAACTTTTTCGAACTTTGAGTGGATAATTGTAGATGATGGCTCATCTAAGGAAGGAAAAGAAAAGTTACAGCAGATAGAAAAAATGGATAGTAGAATTAAAGTTTTTACTAATTCATATAGCTCAAGAGGACCAGCTCAAACAAGAGATTTCGGAATAAGGAATTCTGCAAAAAGCTCTAAATATATAGTTTTTTTAGATGCAGATGATTTATATAACAAAACTTTTTTAGAGTGTTCATATTGGACATTAGAAACTCACCCAGAAGCAAGTTGGACATATACAGATTCAGTTAATTTTGGAGCTAAAAATTTTTTATGGAGAAAATGGTATGATGTAGAATGGGAGCTAAGAGAAAACATTTTATTAGTTTCTGCATGTGTTAGAAAAGCCGATTTAATTGAAGTTGGAGGCTTTGAACTTAAAGAAAAAAAGGTTTATGAAGATTGGTATTTATGGATAAAACTAATAAAAGCAGGCAAATTTCCTGTAAGAATGAATTCTCTTTTAACATATTATAGGCAAAAAAAAGGTACAAGCGAATTAAAATCTTCTAATGAAGAAAACAAGAAAAATGCTTTAAGAATTATCGAAGAAGCCAAAAGAGATATAGTGGACTATAAAGATGCAATTCAGTTTCCAAAATATGATTATAATTGGGAAGAAATTAAAGACGAAATAATAAAAATTAAAGATACTCAAAAAAGTAATAAAATTAATATTTTAATGATAATACCCTGGATGGTTACAGGTGGTGCAGATAGATTTAATTTAGATTTAATAAAAAGGATGGATAGAAAAAAATTTTCTTTTACTATTATTAGTACTATGCCAAGTAAGAATGAATGGAGAAGACAATTTGAAAAAAATGCAACTATATATGATTTAACGACTTTTTTAGAAATGAAAGATTGGATTGGTTTTATAAACTATATTATAAAAAAGAATAATATAAAATTAATTTTTAATTCAAATAGTGAATTTGGTTACAGAATACTTCCATACTTAAAAGCAAAGTATCCGCAAATACCAATTACAGATTTTGTTCATATGGAAGAATGGTATATGAAAAATGGTGGATTTTCAAGAGATTCTAGTATTATGCAAAATGTAATAGATAAAACTTTTACATGTAATGAAAATAGTAGAAATATTTTTATAAATTATTTTAAAAGAAATGAATCTGAAATAAAAACAATTTATATAGGTGTGGATGAGAAAAAATTTGATCCACAAAAATATAATAAAGAAGAAATAATTGATAAGATAAATGATAAAAGATTAAGCAAAGATAAAATAATTATTTCATATATCTGCAGAATAGCAGAGCAAAAAAGACCATACTTAATGTTAGAAGTAGTAAAAAAATTAGCAGAAATAAGAGAAAATTTTGTTGTAGTTGTTGCTGGAGAAGGTTCGCTATTAAATGGATTAAAGAAAAATGTAAAAAAAGAAAAATTAGATGATTTTTTTGTGTTTGTTGGAAATAAGAAAAATACAGAGGAGATTTATGCTATAAGTGATTTAACATTAAATACTTCGATAAAAGAAGGCTTAGCATTAACAAGTTATGAGTCTTTGGCGATGGGTGTCCCTGTAGTGTCTAGTGATGTTGGTGGTCAAAAAGAGTTAATTAATAAAGAGGTTGGAGTTACTGTACCATGCATTCAGCAAGAAAGAGAAATTTTAAATTATAATTACACAGAAGAAGAGGTTTTAAATTATATAGTTGCCATACAAGAAGTTATTAATAATCTTAAATATTATAAATCTAATTGTAGAAAAAGAATTTTAAATAGATTTACAATAGATAACATGATAAAAAATATGGAAAAAGAATTTATAGATATCGTACAAAATCCTAATAAACAAAAAATTGAAAATGGAGAAAAGTTGTCAGGAAATATTGATGTTTTAAAAGAATTGATTTCATCTTTCTTGGTATCAAACAAACTTGAATATGAATGGATTTGTGAAGAATTTAATCATAAAAATATTCATATAAGTAATTTTAAAAATAAGATTTTAAAGAAAAAACAGTATTATGAACATACATTAGAATATAAAATTAAACATCCAATTGTTTTAGCTTTAAGAAAAGTTGGAATTTATGAGAGTACAAAGAGAATATTAGGAATGCAATAATATATATAACTTATGTCAGAAAAAGATTTAAATATAGATTTTAAAACATAATTATAATAGAGGAGTTTGCTAACATGAACTTTTTCAAAAATTTGTACAGCTACAGAGAACTTTTAAAAACAAGTGTAAAAAAAGAAGTTAGAAGTAAATATAAGAATTCTTTTTTAGGAGTAGTGTGGTCATTTTTAAACCCATTACTCCAAATAGTAGTATATGCAATAATTTTTTCATTGATACTTAAAAATAAGCAAGAGCATTATGCTATATTTTTGTGTTCTGGAATAATTCCATGGACATTTTTTTCAATAGCAATTAATAAATCTGCATTTATAATGATAGAAAATGGAAACATAATAAAAAAAGTATATTTTCCTAGAGAAATTATTCCAATATCTGTTGTAACAGCTGAAACAATTAATTTTTTAATTTCTACTATTATAATATTAGGTTTCGTAATTATAGGGGGCATAGGTGTAAGCAAATATATTCTATTTTATCCATTTATTTTAATTGCTCAATATTTAGTAATTCTATCAATTTCATTTATTGTATCTAGCGTTTGTGTGTACTTTAGAGATTTGCAACATTTTATAGGCATAATTTTGCAACTCTTATTTTATGCTGCACCAATTGTTTATTCACAAGATAGTATTCCTGAAGAGTATCAATGGATTTTAAAATATAATCCGATGACATATATAATAAATGCATACAGAAATATTTTTTACTATCAAAAATCTGCTGAATTAAAGCCTTTAATAATACTTATAATAGTTGGAACTTTAGCATGTTTTATAGGATACAAAATTTTCAACAAATTACAAAGAGGATTTGCTGAACAACTTTGAGTATATAATATATTTATTTTTAATGAATTTTTCTATTGAACATGCAAAAACATTTTTGTTGTGTCAAAGGATAGGATTATATATTAATAATATACTTCAAAATCATCTAGAATTGTTTTTTGACAGTGAAATCTATTTAAATGACTTTTAATAGGCTGATATTTGATTATTATTGATTCTCATAATACAGTAAAAAAATACCTTCAATAGAAAAAATATAGGATAAATATATATATTAAGTTTAAAAAAAGAAGGTGGAATTTTGAAAAAAAAGATTTTTATATTCTATTTTATTATAACAATTATTTTTTTTGGAATGCTTATTAAATTAGAATTTGCTACTGATACATATGCAGTGTTTAATTTTAATAAAGAAGAAGTATTTATGCAGTATGCAATGTCTGGAAGATTTATTACAGGTATTATTTTTAAATTTTTTAAACTAATAAATGTTCCTGAAATAATAATGTATGAATTATCTTTTGCATTTGCAGTTTTTTGTGCAACTCTAAGTCAATATATTCTATATAAAATAATAGAAAAAGTTGTTAAAAGCAAATTGCTAAAAATATTAATTCCTACACTTATTATAATAAATCCATTTTCTATAGAGTTATTTTTATTTATAGAAAAAGGGATAATGTGGCTTGGAATTTTGATGTGTATATTAGCAACCAAACAAACTATTAGATTTTTTGAAACAAAGTTTAAAAAACATATTATTTTTGCTTTAATATTTATGTTTCTTGCTAACTGCTCGTACCAGGGGGTAGTAGGAATTTTTTTATCTATATCTTCAGTATTTATTTTAAAGTATTCGAAAAATATAAAACAATTTGTAGTTAATAATTTTATAGTTGGAATAATTTATGCAATACCTGCACTTTTAGATTTAGCATTAGTTAAAATATTATATAAAGCAAGTAGAATAAATGGACAAGTTGTTTTATTAGACTCTATGAAATTAATTATACAAAATACACAAAATATGTATTTAAGAATGTATGATTTGTTACCAAAATATGTATTTATTTTGCTTATTCTCTTTACTTTTGTGGTTTTTTGTTGTAAAATATGGAAAGACAATAAAAGTTTTTTAAGTATTTTAAGTTTTTTAAGTTTTTTTTACATTATTATTGGAATTACATTTGTTGCAATAGCTCCACAAATAGTGCAACCAACAAAATTAATTTGGTTTAGCCCTAGGTCAACATATTCTTTTGCATCAATGTATGGGATTTTAATTTTATATTTAGCTATGAATTATGAAGTAGGATATATAATAAAAAACTTAATATTATCAATTAGTTTTTTATTAATTATTTTTCAAGTGCAAAAATTTATTACAATTGAAAAAGATAGATATATTTTAAATAAAAATGACAAAAAAATAACAATGCAAATTATTGAGCAAATAGATAATTACGAAAAACAAACAGGAAATATTATAAATAAAATTTCATGGTATCAAGATGAAAAAGCAAATTATAGCTATAATGAAATATTTGTAACATCTGATATGAATGTAAAATGTTATTCAAGTGATTGGAGTACAGTAGAAATATTAAAATATTATTTAAAAAGAAATATTAAACTAGAAAAAAAAGATGAAAAATTAGAGGAATTCTTTAAAAGCAAAAATTGGAATGAATTTAATATAGAACAAATATTATTTGATAAAAATAAATTGAATTTATGCAATTACTAAAAACAGGAGGTGGAATAGATGAAAAAAATAAGCGTTATAGTACCAGCATTTAATGAAGAAGAGTCATTACCATATCTATTTGAAAGATTAAATAATTTAATGAATTCAACAACAAAATATGAATTCGAAATTTTATTTATTAATGATGGAAGCAAAGATAAAACATTAGAACTTATTAAAGAATATAGAGCTAAAGATGAAAGGTATTGTTATGTAGATTTTTCAAGAAATTTTGGAAAAGAAATCGCAATGATGGCAGGATTGGATTATGCAACAGGAGATTGTGTTATTTTTATAGATGCAGATCTTCAAGATCCACCAGAATTAATTCCTGAGCTTATTAAATATTGGGAAGAAGGATATGACGACGTATATGCAAGAAGACGTTCAAGAGAAGGTGAAACTTTTATAAAAAAATTTACATCTAAAATGTACTATAAAGTATTGCAAAAAATGACTAATGTAGAGATTCAAAGAGATACAGGAGACTTTAGACTTTTAGACAGAAGATGTGTAAATGCTTTAAAAAAACTTCGTGAATCTCAAAGAAATACAAAAAGTATGTTTAGCTGGATTGGTTATAAAAAGAAGGAAGTTTTGTATGATAGAGAAGCAAGAGTTGCTGGAAAAACTAAATGGAATTATATGAAACTTATAGATTTAGCAATAGATGGAATAACTTCTTTTACAACTTCACCACTTAGAATTGCTACATGGGTTGCTATTCCAACATTCTTAATGTTATTTGCATATTTTATATATGTAATTATTAAATGTATAGTAACAAGCACAGTAATGCAAGCTTTTCAGGCAATTATATTACTTATATTATTTTTCTCTGGAGTTCAAATATTGCTATTTGGAATAGTAGGTGAATATTTAGGAAGAATTTTTAATGAAACGAAAAATAGACCATTATATTTAGTTAATGAGTATAATGGGGAAAAAGAAATGAATGAGTAAGTTGAAAAAATAATAGCCTTTTTGCGTCGTTGAGATTAATTGAAAACGCGGTTACATACAACACGTATGCGCCTTTGCCTTTTCAATTAATCTCGCCTAGCCAAAAGACAAATTCTTTTCAAATTGATAAATTTTACATAGAGAAGGGATGATAGTAAAATGAAAAAAGTTTTAATTGGAGGAGCATGGCCTTATGCAAATAGTTCTTTACACTTAGGACATTTAGCAGGATTAATTTCAGGAGATGTACTTGCAAGATATCATAGACAAATAGGAAATGATGTAATATATGTATCAGGTACAGATTGCCATGGAACACCTATTACAGAAAGAGCTAAAAAAGAAAACATTTCACCAAAAGAAATAGCAGAAAAATATCATAAAGAATTTACAGAAGTATTCAACAAAATGGGATTTTCTTATGATTTATATAGCAAAACAGAAACAGATTATCATAAAGAAAAAGTTAAAGAAATATTTAGAAAACTTTATGACAATGGATATATTTACGAAAAAGAAGATGATGATATTTTCTGCGAAAAATGCAATAAATTTGTTGCAGATAGAGAATTAAGATTAACATGCCCTAATTGTGGAAATGAGACAAAAGGGGATCAATGTGATTGTGGCTATGTTCCAACTAAAGAAGATTTAGTAAATGCAGTATGTGCTGATTGTGGCTCAAAAGTTACAACTAGAAAAAACAAAAATCTATATATAGCACTTTCAAAGTTACAACCTAGGATTGAAAAGTATGTAGAAAAAAATAATGTTAATTGGAGAAAAAATGCTATAAATGAAACAAATAAATATTTAAAAGAAGGACTAAGAGATAGAGCAGTTACAAGAAATTTAGATTGGGGAATAGAAATACCAGTTGAAGGATATGAAGACAAAAGAATGTATGTATGGATAGATGCTGTTTTAGGGTATGTTACAGATACTATGAAAGTATGTGAAGAAAGAGGAGCAGATTGGAAAGATTGGTGGACTGAAAAAGATAATAACAGAATTTATATGGTTCATGCAAAAGACAATATAACTTTTCATACAATTATTTTTCCAGGTTTATTAATAGGATTAGAAGATGGACTTAAATGTCCAGATCGAATTGTATCTGCTGAATATTTAAATTTTAATGAGCAAAAATTTTCTAAAAGTAAAGGCATTGGATTAACAATATTAGAGGCATTAGACAGATATAATGTTGACACATTAAGATTCCATTTATTAAGAAATGGCCCAGAAACAAGAGATGCAAACTTTACTGAAGAAGAGTATATTATGACTCATAATGAGATTACAAATAAATTAGGAAACTTCATAAATAGAACTCTAAAATTTAAAGGTTTAACAAGTATCCCAGTAGCAAAATTAGATGGTGACGTAGAAAAAGAGATTGATAATAAATATAATGAAATTGCTGAATGTATAGAAAAAATTGAATTTAGAAATGCTACTTTAAAGATTATAGAATTATTAGACTATGCAAATAAATATTATGATGAAAGAAAACCATGGGTACAAGCTAAGGAAGATATAGAAGAGTTTAATAATACGATGTATACTTGTGCTTGCTTGATTGCAAATATTTCTAATATTATTGAGCCATTTATGCCAGCAACAGCAGAGAAAATTAGAAAATATTTAAATATAGAAAAATGTACATGGGAGCCTGTAAAACTAAATAGTGAATTAATGCTTGAAAATATAGAGCCATTATTTGAAAGAATGTAATTGACAAAATTCGACATATTTGATATAATTTTGACAATTTATAAAGTTGCTTGTAAACCTGTTTTTTAATTAAAGGAGGTAAAACATGGTTGGCAAATGGAAAATGACAGCTGCATGCAATCGGTGTGGAATAAACATTCAAGAAATTTCTCCAGATGAAATTCTTATTACATCTGACAGAATGGAGATGGTTGTATGTCCCGGATGTGGAAGGCTTCTTTATGTAATTGGTGGTGGAGATGATATGGATATGTCCAGAATGCTTCACTATGATGGCAAGACTGATTCTGAAACAGTTATGTGTTTCCTCAAGAATAAGAAAGCGGAAGGAAACCGTAATGCAATTATGATTTTGCATGAGATTTCTAAGATTCGGGTGAAACTGAATTATGGTCCGCTCAACTTATAATGGATTTAGCCCTCTAGCTATATAGCTAGGGGGCATATTTATTATTACAACAATTTTCCACAACTTAGCTTATTTACCAACTATTGACTTTGACCAAGAATAAATACAGATGTTATAATTATTTTGTAGACATAAAAAGTGTAATTATTAGTATATGAATGAAATTGTAATATTTGCACAAAGGAGTTGAAGTTAATGATGGTTTTTAAAAGAATTTTTATTATTGTGGTATTAATAAGTTTAATAAACGGTTTTTGGTTTAGTGTTTTAGCTACTACATCAGTAGAACAAGTTATTGAGAATGGAACTTATGAAATAGAATTAGCAATTAATACCAAAAAAGCAGTTGATATATCTCAAGCGTCAACTCAAACAGGAGCAAATGTGCAAATTTGGGATAAATGCAATGGAGCACAGCAAAGATTTCAAATTACATATTTAAAAGATGGATATTATACAATAAAAAATATTAAATCAGGCAAGTTACTAGATGTATCAGGAGCTGGAAAAAGTGTAGGTACAAATGTGCAACAATGGGAAAGCAATTCTACAGATGCACAAAAATGGAAAATAGAAAAAAACTCAGATGGTAATTTTTATATAATATCAAAATGTAATGGATTATTTTTTACTTTTAAAAATGAAAGTGTAGAAAATGGAACAAATATAGAAATGGGAAAAAATAAGCAATTATTTAAATTTAATAAAATAACAACTATTAAAGGAAGCAAAACTTTAAATGATGGTATATATAAAATTGCTACAGCATTGAATAAAAATAAAGTAATAGATATATCAGAGGCTTCGATGATATCTGGTGCAAATGTGCAAATTTGGGACTATGTCAATGTAAAACAACAAAAATTTTATTTAAAATATGATGGAAACGGATACTACACAATAAAAAGTTTAAACTCTGGAAAAGTTTTAGATGTAACAGGAGCAGTTACAGAAAGAGGTACAAATGTACAACAATGGGAGATTAATTCTACAGATGCTCAAAAATGGGTGATTAAGAAAACTTCAGATGGATACTATAATATAATTTCGAAAGTAAGTGGAATTAATTTAGAAGTTGCAAATTCTAAAACTTCAAATGGTACGAATATTCAAATAAATATGCCAGAGAATTCTTTAAATCAGAAATTTATATTTACTCAGTTAGAAGATGATGCTCGAATAATAGAAGATGGAACTTATGAAATAACCACAAAAATATCAACAAATAGGTTATTAGATGTATCTGAAGGGTCAATAGCTGATGGAGCAAATGTACAAATTTGGGCTGATGCAAATGTTAAACAACAAAAATTTGAATTTACATATTTAGGTGGTGGAGTCTATAAAATAATAAGCAAAAAGTCTGGAAAAGCTTTAACAGTTTCTAGTTCAGGTAATGTTTATCAAAGTACATATAAAGAAACGGGAAATCAGTTATGGAGAGTGGACGAGAATGCTGGTGCATATAATATTATATCTGAATACAATGGAAAATATTTATATGTTGAAAACGGAACAAATGCAAATGGTACAAATGTAAGAGTAGCGACTAAAAACAATGCAAATTCACAAAAATTTATAATAGAAAAAAAGAAATATGGAATTGATGTATCTCATTGGCAAAACAATATCAATTTTGATGCATTATCCAAATCAAAAAGTATTGATTTTATGATAATAAGAGCAGGTCAAGGACTTAGTATAAATGATAGAAAATTTGAAAGAAATTATACTATAGCTAAAAATTACAAAATACCGATAGGTGTATATTTGTATGCCAATGCACAAAATGTAGAAGAAGCAAGAAAAGAAGCAAATCACTTGGTAAATTTAATTAAGGGAAAAAAGTTTGAATTACCTATTTATTATGATGTTGAAGCACAAGAAAATGTTGATATAAATACGATAACAGCAATGTGTAATGAATTTTGCAATATTTTAAAAAATGCAGGATACAAAACTGGAATATATGCAAGTAAGTATTATTTAATGTATAAAATATATCCTAATAAGTTGCCGGAGGACTGCTCAATTTGGGTAGCTTCTTATGGAAAAAATAGTGGAGCTATTCCTAATGATGTATATAAATATTCGGGTAAATATGATATTTGGCAATATACTTCAACAGGTAGAATTGATGGAATAGATGGTGATGTTGACTGTAATGTTAGTTATAAAATTCCATAATTAGATGAAAAAATTTTAGTGATATTGACTTTTTTAGTACAATAGAAAAGTAGATGTGCAGAAATTTCCTATACTAGAAAAACAGCTTGTACGAATATTTTAAAATTTTGTATGCGAACCAAAATGAAACGTGTGAATAATCTTTGAAAAAAAGAATTATTCACACGTTTCGATTTGAATAATTAAAATTATATGCTTTCCGACCTGTTCTTATGCAAGTCTTTCTTTTAGTACTTTTATTTCTTTATCATGTTGATCTAGTCGTTTGTTAATAATATTGCGTTCTCTTGAATCAATTCTCCATGTTTCATGAAATGCATCAACAATAGAAGTAATATTAATTTGATTTTGTGAATTCATTTCATCTCTTAGTTTATCTTCAGTATTTTTAATTTCAGCTCTTAGTTTATCTTCAGTATTTTTAATTTCAGCTCTTAGTTTATCTTCAGTATTTTTAATTTCAGCTCTTAATGTATTTTCAGTGTTTTTAATTTCAGTCTTGAATTCAGCTCTTAACCTATCTTCAGTATTTTTAATTTCAGTTTTGAACTCAGCTCTTAGCCTATTTTCAGTATTTTTAATTTCAGAACGCAAATTATTTTCTGTTTTTTCACTTGTATCTTCAATTTTTTTTTGTAAATTTTTTTCTAAAGAAAAGAAATTTTTATACAGATTGTTAATTCCTTTAGACATTGATATTAGTAGAGCGTCTCTTTCTTTATTTGTCATATAACTCACCTCCTATGCTAAGAAAAATATAGAAATAGTTTGAATAAGTAATTAAAACATTGAAAGAAATGTTTGAATTAAATAAAACAAAAAAATTGTAAAACAAATATAAAAATATTTGTAAAATTATCATACCATAAGTTTGACAAAAAATCAAGGAAAAAAATAAAAAATCTTGCTATTTTTTTATTTATGTAATAAAATAAACCTGAAAGGGTGGTAAAATATGTATTCCGAAAAAATGCAATCAATATTAAACGATTTGGAAAATAAAGAAACAGAGATAGCAGGAGGAAGTGTAGTTGGGATGGTATTGGCAACTACAAATTCACTTATAAAATATATTGCAAATATGACAATAGGGAAAAAAAGTTATGAAGATGTGCAAGATATAGTAAAAGAAATACTGAATAAAGCAGAAGAACTTAAACTTAAGTCAATGCGAATAATAGACAAAGATAAAAAAATTTTAGAAGAGATTTTAGAAGCATACAAAATTAGAAAACAAGATGAAGAAAAATATCAAATTATTTGTAAAAAAGCAACAGATTTTTGTGTGGAAGTTGTGTATATTGCAAATGATACGTTAAAACTTTCGAATGAAATAGCTAAAGTTGGAAACAAGATGCTTTCAAGTGATTTTAAAATATGCAAATATTATGCAATAGGCTCTGTTCAATCTGCAATGGAAAATGTTTATATAAATTTAAAAGGAATTACGGATGAGGAATATAAAAAAGATATAGAAAATAAATGCAGAAAAATTTTAGAAGATGAAAGGAATTTTATATGAAAATTTTAGAAGGAAAAAATGTTGCAGAAGATATAAAAAAAGATTTTAGCAAAAGAATTAATGAAATAAATGTTAAACCTAATATAGCAGTTTTGGGATTTAAAGTAGATGATGCAAGTAATGTATATATTAAAAGAATACAAAAAAATTGTGAAAAATATGAAATTGGATTTAAGTTACTTCTTGCCAAAACAGAAGAAGAATTTATAGAAAATTTTGAACAAATAAAAAATGACAAAAGTATTACGGGAATAATGTTTCAACAACCTTTACCTGAAAAACTTTCAAATTTAATAAATGAAGTTTCTCCTGAAAGAGATATTGAAGGAATTTCTATAAACAACATGGGAAAATTGTTTATAGGAAGAAAAGATGCTTTAATTCCATGCACTAGTAGAGCTGTAATGGAAGCTTTAGATTATTACAATATTAATTTGGCAGGAAAAAAAGTAGTAGTTGTTGGTAGAAGTAATATTGTAGGAAAACCTTTAATTCCACAATTACTTCAAAAAAATGCAACAGTAACTATATGTCATTCTAAAACAGAAAACCTTAGGGAACACACATCTACAGCAGATATAATAATTATGGCTATAGGTAAACCGAGATTTTTGAAAAAAAATGATATAAAAGAAGGGGCAATATTAATTGATGTAGGTATCAATTTTGAAAATGGTAAGATTGTCGGAGATGTTGATTTTGAAGATATAAAAAATAAAGCGCAGGCATGTACACCTGTACCTGGAGGAATTGGGACTATAACAAATGCAGTTCTTATTGATAATATTATAAAATCAGTTACTACATAGAATTCTAATTATTCAGCCCTGTATTAACGTGGTATATATAAATTTTCCAGTAAAAATATAAAAAAAGTATTGCAATTTTTAAAAAATGATAATAAAATAATTGCTATATAAATAATATTGTATAAATGAAAGGAATTAAAAATGAAAATTCTATTAGATGCAATGGGAGGAGACAACGGCCCAGATGCAAATATTAAAGGTGCAGTTAGAGCAATAAATCAAATAAAAGCAGAAGTAATATTAATTGGAAAAGAAGAAGTTATTAAAGCAAAACTAAAAGAGTTTTATGGAAAGACTGCTGAAGAAATTTCTCCAAGACTAAAAATACATAATGCTACAGAAACAATAGAAATGGAAGATACTCCAACACTTGCAATTAAACGCAAAAAAGATTCATCTATGGTAGTTGGTTTTAGAATGCTTAAAGAAGGTGAAGGGGACGTATTTATTTCTGCAGGAAATTCAGGAGCATTACTTACAGGTGCAACTTTAATTGTAGGAAGAATAAGAGGAATTGATAGACCAGCAATGGCAGGAATTTTACCAGCATATAATAGTAGATTAGTATTAATAGATTCAGGTTCTAATACAAATTGCAAACCTATAAATTTATTACAATTTGCTCAAATGTCTAGCATATACATTAGAAATACTTTTGGAGTAGAAAATCCAAGAATAGGACTTTTAAACATTGGAACAGAAGAGACAAAAGGAAATGAGCTTGTAAGAGAAAGTTACAATTTATTAAAAGAAAAGTCAAAGGAATTAAATATTAATTTTATTGGAAATGTAGAAGGTAGAGATGCTTTCACAGGCGAAATTGATGCAATAGTTACAGATGGATTTACTGGAAATGTATTTTTAAAAGCAGTTGAAGGTCTTGGGAAATTTGTAAAAAGAACATTAACTGAAAGTCTTACAAAGAACTTAGGAACAAAACTACTTGCAATACCGTCACTTCCTGCAATAAAAAGATTTTCTAAAACAATGGATTACAAATCTTATGGAGGTGCGTTATTTTTAGGAGTAAAAAAACCTGTTGTTAAAGCCCATGGAAGTAGTGATGAAACATTATTTGAATTTACAATAAAACAAGCAGAAAAATTTGTTAATGACAAAACAGTAGATAATTTAATTGCAGAATTTGAAAGCAAGGAAAAAGTTAAAACTGAATAGTTGTTCAAAAATAAAAATAAATTTATAATATCTATTGACAAATACTAAAACATATAATATAAATGTTAAAGAGAGAAAAATATACCTAATACTTGAGAGGAGGTGAACTTATAATGAGTTCAGAGGAGATTTTTGAAAAAATAAAAAATATAATTGTAGAGCAATTACAAGTTGCAGAAACAGCAGTTACAGAAGATTCATCTTTTATAGATGATTTAGGAGCAGATTCATTAGATTTAGTTGAATTAATAATGGCTCTTGAAGAAGAATTTGGTATCGAAATACCAGATGGAGATGCAGAAAAGGTTGTTACTGTAGGGGATGTAGTTAGCTATATTAAAGAAAATGTTAAATA